>Ga0265780_10000813_pt1 | contig 46465 bp, 43 predicted proteins | sample P1T30metagenome_FD_192432 | JGI IMG/M metagenome (GOLD analysis project Ga0265780, IMG submission 192432) | Plant litter microbial communities from East Loma Ridge, Irvine, California - P1 T30 | ecosystem: Environmental > Terrestrial > Plant litter > Unclassified | place: USA: California... | reverse complement strand
GCTTCGTTGATTTTGTCTAAAGCTGGTTGAATTGTAGCCACATCTTGGTTAGCGTGAGCCATTTTCAATTCAGTCAAAGCATATTCGATAGCTGTTTTGTTTCCATCAGATAATTTCTCTCCGAATTCTTTCAATTGACTTTCTGTTTGGAAAATCATGCTGTCAGCTTCGTTCAATTTCTCGATTTTTTCTCTTGCAGCTTTGTCAGAATCAGCATTTGCTTCAGCCTCTTTTTTCATTCTTTCGATTTCTTCTTGAGTCAATCCAGAAGAAGCCTCGATTCTGATATCGTGAGATTTACCAGTTCCTTTGTCAGTTGCAGAAACTTTGATTATACCATTAGCATCAATGTCAAAAGTTACTTCAATTTGTGGAACACCTCTACCTGCTGGTGGAATTCCGTCAAGGTGGAAACGACCGATAGTTTTGTTATCTGCAGCCATAGCTCTTTCCCCTTGCAATACGTGGATTTCCACAGATGGTTGGTTATCAGAAGCTGTTGAGAATACTTGAGATTTTTTTGTTGGGATAGTTGTGTTAGACTCAATTAATTTTGTCAAAACACCACCCATAGTTTCGATACCTAAAGATAAAGGCGTAACGTCTAATAACAATACATCTTTAACGTCTCCAGATAAAACTCCACCTTGGATTGCAGCACCAATTGCCACAACTTCATCAGGATTAACTCCTTTTGACGGTTTTTTGTTGAAGAATTTTTCAACTTCTTCTTGGATTTTTGGGATTCTTGTAGAACCTCCAACCAAGATAACTTCGTCAATATCAGACACATTCAAACCAGCATCTTTCAACGCTTTTGCTACTGGAGCCATTGAACGTTTTACTAAAGCGTCAGTTAATTGGTCAAATTTAGCTCTTGACAATTTTTTAACCAAGTGTTTTGGTCCTGTTGCAGTAGCTGTAACGTATGGCAAGTTGATTTCAGTTTCTCCTGTAGAAGACAATTCAATTTTTGCTTTCTCAGCAGCTTCTTTCAAACGTTGCAATGACATTGGATCAAGACGTAAATCTAAACCTTCTTCAGCTTTGAAATCTTCAGCTAGCCAGTCAATAATTGTTTGGTCAAAATCATCTCCACCTAAGTGAGTATCTCCATTTGTAGACAATACTTCAAAAACTCCGTCTCCTAATTCAAGGATAGAAATATCAAAAGTACCACCACCTAAATCGTAAACCGCGATTTTTTGATCTGTACCTTTTTTATCCAAACCGTAAGCTAAAGCAGCTGCAGTTGGCTCGTTGATAATACGCATAACTTTCAAACCAGCAATTTCACCAGCCTCTTTTGTAGCCTGACGTTGCGCATCGTTAAAGTAAGCAGGAACAGTAATAACTGCTTCTGTAACTGTCTGACCCAAATAATCTTCAGCCGTTTTCTTCATTTTTTGAAGTGTCATTGCTGATAATTCTTGTGGCGTGTAAAGACGACCATCGATATCCACACGTGGCGTATCGTTATCACCTCTTACCACAGTGTAAGGTACATTTTTAGCTTCAGTAGCGCTTTCAGAGAATTTATTTCCCATGAAACGTTTTACAGATGCAACAGTTTTTGTTGGATTGGTCACTGCTTGTCTTTTTGCAGGATCACCAACTTTGATTTCTCCACCTTCAACAAATGCAATTACTGATGGCGTTGTTCTTTTTCCTTCAGCATTAGGAATTACAACTGGCTCGCTTCCTTCCATTACAGAAACGCAAGAATTTGTTGTTCCTAAGTCAATTCCGATTATTTTACCCATTTTATTTTTATTTTGTTTCTATTCTAATTTTTTGAACTCGGATAGTCATTAGACAATCTTTGTGCCAAGTCAGAAAATTTTAAAAATTGTCAGTTTTTGTAAAAAGTGACATTTGTTGATATGACAAGATGACATTTTTTTTATCAGAAGCGAAACGGCAGTCATTATCAGCCATCCATTTTCCCGCTGGAGGCACTCGCTTTTCCCGACTTGATCAGCCGTGAAAGAGCTCAAACAAAGCCACCATCGGGGCTATTTGAGAAACAAAAAGCATTTTTTAAATTCCCGACTCATCGGAACGAACCACTATTGTAGATCTTTTAAAAGGTTTTCAAAACCGTTAAGTATATTTTAAAAACAAAACCTAAAAGGAGAAATACCTGTTAGGAAAAAATCCGTGTCATCCGTGTTCAAAAAAAAACATTTTCAACATTGTAATCCCGAGCGCAGTCGAGAGAAAGTAACAAAAAGAAAATTCTTGAAAATTTCTCAAATCCGTGTCATCTGTGTGCAAAAAAACACAATCAAACTAAAAAATCCGCGCAAATCAGCGAAATCTGCCAAAATCTGCGTTCAACAAACCCAAGAAGTTTATACTGAAGTAGAGTCGAGGGAACGCGCAAAAAAAATTCTTGAAAATTTCTCAAATCCGTGTCATCTGTGTGCAAAAAAACACAATCAAATTAAAAAATCCGCGCAAATCAGCGAAATCCGCCAAAATCCGCGTTCAAAAAAAACTATTCAAAATATTCAAACCCATCAATAATATCCAAATAAACCCCATCAAAATCAGCCGTCAAAATCTTATCCAAATAAGAGTCAGAACCTCGAAAAATAATATGCTGCCAATCGGCATTCCAATATTTCACCTTAAAATTCCCAGCCCAATCCGGATTTTCAGCGGCAATCCAACTTGGTTTTGAAGTATTCCAAGAATTTTCCCAATAATAACGGTAATCTTCCGCCTCGCCAATTGACATATAACAAATCACAATTCTCTTGCCACCATTCGCTTTATTCCGAAGCTGATTGATTTCAGAAGCCGTAAAAGCTTCGTCATTCAAAAACAAGTCCATAATTATAGCATCATAATTCGTAGCAGTAACCGCATTGATAAAAGCACTTTTCGAAGCAAAATTCACTGGATTCACCAAATACAAAAAGCTTTTTGCCTGAGATAAATTCGCAATCACATCCGCATTCACATTATAAGGATTCCCACTCGGAATAACCGTCAAATTTCGATCTGGCGCTGCAAAAGAAATATAACCGCTGGCAAAATTTTGCTGATACGAAGTCGTTATTTTTGAAGGCGTTGAACAATAATCTGTAACCAAAATCTTCTTGCCGTTATTCTTTGCAATATTCAAAAGTCCTTTTAAATAATTAGAATCTTCCGTTGACGTAGCTTGGTCGTCATTATCATAACCAAAAAGCAAATCTTCCTGACCATTTCCATCAATTGCATTCAAATAAGCTTGTGAAATTGCGCCATCTTCCTCGCCATTTTCAGTCACCAATTCAATTCCGTTCTGCGGAATTACAGCAAAATTGGGCTTCACACCTTTCGCTTTTTGGCTAATGCCAATCACAAAATCGCGCATGTCTTGACGGAAATTTCTATTATCAGAATTCGATGAATTTTCATTATCAGAATTACAACTTACTGCAAAAGCCAAAAACACCAGGGCTAGTTTTTTCATGTCTAGGGAAATTTAAAAGAACAACGCAAACAAACTGATTTTAGTTCGTGTAACAAATTAATAACAAAAAAGCTTCTGGTTTCCCAGAAGCTTTTAATTGAAATATCGATAAAATTAAACTGATAATTTTCCTTCAATTCCGTCGTCAAGCGGTTTTCCGATTACGGCTCCGACTGCGATTTTTAATAATGAAACGACTTTTCCACTTTTGGTATCCCAGTAATAAGTGTAATCTGGTTGCACTCGAATCACCGTCAAATTTGGATCGTCCTTTCCTTCGGTGAACCACGCTTTTGCAATTGGGCTCCATTTGTCTTCAATTGTTGACTTATCTTTGTAGATGTATGCTTTTCCGAAAACGTTTAAATATTCGTTGCTTGCATTCTTTGCAAAGAGCAACTGAACATTTTCATCTTGCTTAATGTCAAAATTTTTATCAGAATCGGCACCGCTTAAAAACCAAATATTGCCGTGTTCATCAACTTCTTGAATGCTCATTGGTCGCGTGGAAAACGGAACGTGCGTCAAATCTGTACAAAACATACAAACTCTGATATCTTCAGCCAATTTTTTTAATTTGGCAATTGCTTCTTCGTTGTTTAAATTTTTTAAATCTCCCATACTATTTTTTTTTGGTGGTTAATCTTCTACTTCAATTTTCTCGGATGTCCAATCGATGGCGCGTTCCAAATCATTTTTTTGGAAAACTTTAAATTCTCCGGGCATCACTTTGCTGAAAACTGCAGTGAATTTGTCAACTGTTTCAGAATCAGAGATGATCGCGGCGCGGTTCCATTTTGTGATGTTTTTGATTCCAAGCAAAGCGTCTTCCCACCACGCTCCTACTGTAAATTCAGACGGTGGCGTATCAAGAAAAAGCATGTAATTTAATTTTCCTGTTTTGTCAACAAGTTGTTCGACTTTTTTGTGAACGATTTCGAAATCATCCTTTGAGACTTCGCCGCTCGCTCGAAAACCGACCATATTATCGGGTAAATTTTTAATTTGCTCTATCATAACATTGAGTATTTTTTTGGTTGATACCCAAAGTTAGTTTTATAAATAGAGAATTATGTTATTGATTTTGAGAGAAGATTTATATAATTAAGACATAAATTTGAATTCATCATTTTACCATATAAGGCATTGGAGGTCATTTAAGTTTGGTTTTGGATGGATTGCTATGATTAGGATAAATTTGAATTTTGGATTGTAAAGGATTTTGATTAACTTGAATAAAATCTGAATACTTTAGATATAAATTTTTTTCTCCATGATATAATCCTCCATCAAATAGCCGTTTCCGATTTTGATGTCTTCTTCACCTACTTTTTCAAAACCAATTTTTGTGTAGAAATGTATCGCTTCGTTGAAACGATTTACGTTTAAGGAAAGAAATTCTTGTTTTTTATATTTCGCCTTTTCAGAAATGTAATAAATCATTTTTTTTCCGATACCGCTTCCTTGTGTTTCAGGAAGAATGTAGATTTTATGAATTTTTGTTTTCGGTTTATTTTGATAATCAAATTCATAGGAAGCAAATCCCAAAAAATTGCCGTCTTCTTCTGCAATTATAAAATGATGATTCTTAGTTTCAGCTTGGTTCTTTAAAGCTTCCAAGTCATACATCATAGAAAACATATATTGAATTTGTTCGGAAGAAAGAATCGGGCCATACGTTACCGGCCACGTTTTTCCAGCAATATCTTGAATCGCTCTATAGTTGTCTGTTGGAGAAATTGTAATCATTTATGCAATTCTTGTTGTTTTAATCGCTTGAACCCACTCGTCTTTTCCGCATCGTTCGCACGTCGCCGTTCCCGATTTTAACTCTTGCGTATTCGCGCAAAACGTACAAGCGTGAATGCCGCGTTCTTGAATGGTTTTGCTTCTATTTTCAAATAATTGCGGCAAGATAGGCAATCCGAATTTTACATCTTCGTCAGAGTAATAAAAAACGCTGACTTCACCCGAAGTTTCTAGGTAAGCATTTCTGACTTGTCCCAAATGTTCTACAGAATTCACTCTTAATTCCGAAAAAAACTCATCTTGCGCCAAGCCTTCTTTTTCAAAAGTATCGATTGAAAATTTTCCTTCTTGAATAAGACATTCGGTTTTTCCTTCGACCAGTTGTTCGAACCACTTGAATTTTCCGGTAAGCATCGTTACAAATCGATAGAGCAAAATAATTACGGCGAAGACCGTTACTGCCGGAATGATGCCAACATCTTCATAAAACATTGGATCTCCAGCTGCGGAACCCAATGCGATAATGATTACGGTTTCAAAAATTGAAAGTTGTTTTACGCCACGTTTTCCGGTAAATCTAAGCGTGATTAACAAAACAATAAACATCACAATCGATCGAAAAACAACTTCGAATAAAAACTCAAAAGGATGATCATTAATTAAAACGCGTTGCCATTCAAAAATATCGTGCATAATTTTGTTTCTTAGAATATTTATTGAAATTACAAATTTCTAAAAACTCTTAACAAACATTAAGATAATTTTAGTACACCATTAATCAAGCAAGCTTTTTCGTTGTTGTAACTTTATAATGATCAACATAATTTATTAATTTAAACCAAACATTATGACTAAGAAAGTAGCGATTTTAGCGACGAACGGATTCGAAGAAAGTGAACTGAAATCTCCAAAAGAATATTTGGAACAACAAGGCTGGACGGCCGATATCGTAAGTTTAAAAAGTGGAAAAATCAAAAGTTGGGCCGATGGAAATTGGGGGAAAGAATATGATGTAAACAAAACGCTTGACGAAGTTTCATCAAAAGATTACCACGCATTGGTCTTGCCTGGTGGTGTGATCAATCCAGATTTATTGAGACGAGAAGAAAAGGCTGTTTCTTTTGTTCAAGATTTTTTTGAAGAAAAAAAACCAGTAGCAGCTATTTGTCATGGACCACAAATTTTAGTCGATGCGGATGTCTTGGAAGGAAGAAATGTCACTTCATTTTTCTCTGTAAAGAATGATTTAATTAATGCGGGAGCAACTTGGACAGATAAAGAAGTGGTCGTTGACAATGGATTGGTGACAAGCCGAAATCCAAATGATTTGCCTGCTTTTAACAAAAAAATGGTGGAAGAAATTAAAGAAGGAAAACACGAATTGCAATCACGTTAATTTAGAGTTATTTGTAATTCATGCGCAAGGCTTCAGCACTAAGGTGTTGAGGCCTTACTTTTTTGTGCAAAATTCTTACTGTTTTGCCTTATTCTTACTTAAAATTTAATAGTTTTAGCATTTTAAAATCTGAAGCTTAAAATGGGACACGGCAAAATAAGAATTGACAAAACCTGCTTGAACTGCAACCATGTGGTTGAAAATAAATTTTGCCCCAACTGTGGCCAACAAAACACAGAAACGCGCCAATCGTTTCATTATTTATTTACCCATTTTGTGGAAGATTTGACTCACTATGACGGGAGTTTTTGGAAAACGATTAAAGCGTTATTGTTTAAGCCCGGAAGACTTACGAAAGAATATCTTGAAGGAAAACGACTAAAATATGTTCCGCCAGTTAAGTTGTATATTTTTATCAGTTTTGTGGCATTTTTACTTCCTAAATTTTTACCAGATTATTCTATTTTTGGTCCTGAACGAGTTAAAAAAGAAAAGGAATCAATTTATTTAAAGACTGATGCAAAAGATAGCATTTATGGGGTTTCAGACAGAAATATTAGTATTAATAGTATTAAAGAATTAGATTCTTTACAAAATGTGCTTCCAGAAAATGAAAAAATTTCTTTTATCGAATATTATGGCACAAAGACTTTAATTAAATTAGAAAGTGATAAAAATCAAGGGGAATTGGTTAATAAGGCGTTTGAATCTTTCATACACACTTTACCGAAAGTACTCTTTTTTTATATGCCTATATTTGCATTCTTTTTATGGCTTTTTCACGACAAGAAAAAATTCTATTATTTTGAAAGTGGCGTTTTCACCTTGCATTATTTTGCTTTTTTATTATTATCTACTACTGCACTGATTATAATAAGTTGGTTTATTGATTTGTTATACTATTTCGATTTTATTTCTAAAGTATGTATTATCATATTCCTGCTCTACTCATTTTTCTACTTTTTTAGAGCGCATAGCAATTTTTATGGAGAGCAAAAAGTTATCTCGAGAATAAAAAGTTTGGCTTTGTTTTTTATCAACGTGATATTGATTATAACTATTTCGGTAACATTATTTTTATACAGTGTATTAGCTGTAGAATAAAAATACTAATTTTATAAAAATTAAACCCATGAAAAAAATATTCTTATCCGCATTCATGCTCTCACTTTTTTTGGCGAGCTGTTCTTCGGTAAAACCCAATAAATATTTAGAAACCATTTCTGCAGACGAATTAAAAACACATCTTTATATCGTTGCCGGTGATGAAATGGAAGGCAGAAATACCGGCGAACCCGGCCAGAAAAAAGCGGGAAAATATTTGATTTCTCAATACGAAAAAATGGGTATTTCATATCCAAAAGAAGGAAACGGATGGTACCAAAAAGTTCCTTCTGAATTTATGACACGCGCATTTTCTCCAAAATTAGGCGATTCAGAAAACATCTGGGCTTACATCGAAGGTTCTGAAAAACCAGAAGAAGTGGTTGTAATTTCTGCGCATTATGACCATGTGGGAATGAAAAACGGCGAAGTTTATAATGGTGCCGATGACGACGGTTCAGGGACGGTCGCTTTGCTGGAGATTGCAAACGCATTTCAACAAGCTAAAAAAGAAGGCCACGGACCAAAGCGTTCTATTTTGTTTTTACATGTAACCGGAGAAGAACACGGTTTGCACGGTTCGAGATATTACTCTGAAAACCCTTTGTTCCCGCTGAAAAATACTGTGGCAGATTTAAATATCGACATGATTGGCCGTCGTGATGACCTTCATAAAGATAACGGAAATTATGTATATTTAATTGGATCTGACAGATTAAGCAGTGATTTGCATGCAATTTCTGAAAAGGCAAATAAAGATTATACCAAATTGACTTTGGACTATAAATTCAATGATAGAAACGATCCTGAAAAGATTTACTTCCGTTCTGATCATTATAATTTTGCAAAAAAGGGAATTCCGTCGTTATTTTATTACAACGGTTCTCATGCAGATTATCACAAAGCAACAGATACTCCTGATAAAATTGAATATGATTTGTTGCAAAAAAGAGCACAATTGGTTTTTGCAACAGCTTGGGAATTGGCGAATCGTGCTGAAAGGATCAAAGTCGATCGCGATGGAAAATAAAACAAAAAGCTCCGAATTTCTTCGGAGCTTTTTTTATGCCTATTTTTTATAATTCTTCTTTCGTTTCTGCTTCTGGAGCATTTTTCTTTACAGATTCGATTCCGTTATCTCTTCCTGAAGCCGAAGCATACATTTGGCTTGAGCCGATAATTTGACCGTTTGTAGCCTTTAGATTGAAATACATTCTTCCGTCTTTCGCTTCTAATTTATCAAATTTTGAATCATCTTGAGAATTTCTCTTCACCGATTCAATACCATTTAGGCAATTTGCTTTGCTTGAATACCCTTCGCTTGAAAGAATAACTTCTCCGTTTCCTGCTTTTAAAACGAATTGAAATTCATCATTTTTTCTTTTTGTAACTAGAAATGTCCCCATAATTTAATTTATTAGTGTTTATTAATTAACGCATCAATTTCTGGGGAAATCAAGGCAAAAGTAATAATTTAAATTAAATTACTTGATATTTCTAAATTTTATTTACGAATTTAAATTTTCGTCTTTTATAATTTGAATCTTTCCTAGTTCTACCGAATCGTGTTGCACCAATAAAATTCCGAAAATATTAATTGGGATTTCAATTTCTTCATCAGACTTTTTTATTTCCTCAATGATAGCTTGGTAATTCATCGGATTAAGAACGATTGAATCTCCTTTATTGATTTTATGATCAAAAATATAATCTCTGAGTGACTTGAAAGAAATGGCGCTTCCTATAAAAATTTGCTTTGACATAGTGTTTGTTTTTATTACTAATTTAATCAATATCGGCTTGAGAAGCACTTGATTTAAGTTTTAATTAGCAAAAATAAGCGCAAAAAAAAAGCTTCAGATTTCTCTGAAGCTTTGTAAAAATGGGTGGCTGACCGGGTTCGAACCGGCGACCCTCGGCACCACAAACCAATACTCTAACCAGCTGAGCTACAACCACCATTTGTTTAACGAGTGCAAATATACTGCAAAAACTGATTTCTGCAAATAAAAATTTCAAAAATTTACACTAAATCTCCTAAGCTATTGACTGCCAAATATCTTTCAACAGTAAAACCTTCTGCATATTCTGAATTTATAAGTCTTCCAAGGTCTTGAGCCCTGTATAATATGCTATCTTGGAAGTTTTTTGTAGCGATTGGAGTTGTCGGTTCGTCAGAATTTGGATCAAAAAACTGCGATTTATAAGCCATTAACGATTCCACTTTTTTATCCATGAAACCAGTTACATCCACAACAAAGTCGGGTTTCAAGTCTTTCCATTGAATATAATGATAAACTAACTTTGGTCGCCACGCATCTTGATAACTTCCGTCAAGTTGGGTTTCAATCTTAATTAATCCCGAAAGAAAACACGCGTCAGAAACCAATTTGCTTCCTTTTCCGTGGTCAATGTGACGATCGTCGATGGCATTGCAAATCACAATTTCTGGACGATATTTTCTGATCATTTTGATGACTTCCAACTGATGTTTTTCATCATTAACAAAAAAACCATCGCGCATTGCCAGATTTTCTCTAACAGAAACTCCCAAAACTTCTCCTGCATTTTTCGCTTCTTCGTCTCTAATTTCTGCGGTGCCGCGTGTCCCTAATTCGCCTCGAGTTAAATCAACAATTCCCACTTTTTTACCAAGTGAAACTTCTTTTGCGATTGTTGCGCCACAACCCAATTCAACATCGTCAGGATGTGCGCCAAAAAATAATATATCTAATTTCATTTTGTTTGTTTAGTTTAAAGATAAGCAGAAATTTTTCGGCGTTATCTCAGTATTTTTTTCATTGTCAAAGACTTATTAACCGTCTCAAAAAATTCTTTTTCAGGATTGCTGTCCTTTGTAATGCCACAACCTATGAAAAGATTTGCCGTTTTCTCTTCAATTTTCATACATCTTAAATTTACAAATAAATCGGATTTTTCAGTTTTATTTTGGGCAAAATCTTTATTCAGTTCGCCCAAAAATCCGGCATAATATTCTCTATCGTAACCTTCGTTTTTAAGTATAAATTCTTTTGCTTTTTTCTTCGGAAGTCCGCAAACGGCTGGCGTTGGATGCAAAATCTGCAGCACTTTTTTGACGTCTTTTTTATCCTTTAAAGTTGCCGAAATATCTGTTTTTATGTGCACAATATTTCCGGCTCTAAAAGTGTAAGGCTCTGTAAAAGTTTTGGAAGAGACAAATTCGCTTAAATTATCCAGAATAAAATCGGTCACAAATTGCTGTTCTTCTTTTTCCTTATTTTCCCACGTAATTTTGCCTTCTTTAAAAACTTGGGTTCCGGCCAAAGCAACTGTTTTTATTTCGTTTGAATTCACTTTCAAAAGCTGTTCTGGAGTCGCACCGAGCCACAAACCTACTTTTGGGTGGAAAAAGCAATATTTAAAAGCAGTTGGATAACTCGAAACTAATTTTTGGAATAAATAAATTATATCCGCATTTTCAACGGAAACTGCTTCGGTTCTAGACAAAACTACTTTTTGAAAACTTCCTGAATTAATAGCATCAATTCCTTTTTGAACCAAATTCTCGAAATTTCCTTTGGCTTCATTATTTATTTCCGAATCAAAAATTGAAGCATTTTCAATATCTATAGTTTCAAAATTTTCTACCAAAACATCTGAATTATTTTCTGGAATTAACACAAGTTTTTCTCCGTCAAAAGAGGCAAAAACAAATCCGGTTTCTGTGAAATCTTTGGTAAAATTTAAAGTTGCATCTTTTTGGAAAACACCAACAATTTCGGCTTCATTTGGCTTGGAATAAATCACGAAAGGCAATTTTTTCTGTAAATATTTAGTAGCTTTTTGAAGTAATTCTGACATCTTATTTCGTTCTATCTAATACAATATTAGTGATCTTGCAAAGCGAAATCAAAAGGTCATTTTCGTCTGTAATTCGAACTTCCCAAAGATGCACCATTCTGCCTTTGTGAATGATTTTTGCGGTTCCGTAAACCATTCCGGCACGCTTACTTTTCACGTGATTTGCAGAAATTTCGATGCCTCTTACTTCTTGCTTTTCAGGATCGATGAACATTAGCGAAGCCGCACTTCCCACACTTTCGGCCAACGCCACCGAAGCGCCACCGTGCAATAATCCCATTGGTTGGTGAACCCTCGGATTTACTGGCATTTGGGCTTTTAAAAACCCGTCTCCAGCGTCAATAAATTCGATTTCTAAAGTCTGCATCAGCGTGTTTTGGCACCACTTTTTGCAGTTTTCAAGCATTGTATTTTTATCGATTGCCATTCTGTTTATTTATATTTTCCAAAATTACGGAAAAATACTGCGTAATAAGTTTTGTGACTGATAGAAAAAAGTTAAAACAAACACACTAATTTTAACATTTTTAAGTTTAAGCTAAAGCAAATTCTGATTTTTGAGATTAAGTCAAATTCAAATTAGATTTTTACTATTTTTACCAAAATTCAAAACCGATGCGTAATTCTATATTTTTCCTTTTTATTGTATTTGCTATTTCATTGACTTCGTGTAGAGAAGATTTTGATTTTGAACAAAGTTCCGGAAGCCTTGAATTTTCTAAGGATACAGTTTATTTGGATACCGTTTTCACGAATATTGGATCCAGCACATACCGTTTAAAAGTTTATAACCGAAGTAATAAAGATATCAGTATTCCTACGATTAAATTAGCGAAAGGCGACTCAAAATACAGAATGATGATCGACGGAGCTCACGGAATCGACGGAAAAACATTCAATAATGTAGAACTTTTAGCAAAAGACAGCTTGTTTATTTTCATAGAAACTACAATCGATTACAACGAATTTGCTGGTGCTGACGCGCAGTTTTTATACACCGATCAAATTCAGTTTGATGCCGGAAGCAATCTGCAAACCGTGGAATTGGTGACTTTAGTGAAAGACGCTTATTTCATTTATCCAAATCGTGTGTATGGCGTTTATGAAGCCGTGGATTTTGGTCAAGATGAAAATGGCGCGACAACGCAAATCATAGGCAGAACGCTTCAAGAAAACCATCCTGTGAACGGCGATGAATTTAATTGGAACAATGATAAACCTTATGTAATTTATGGTTATGCATCGGTTCCCGCAGACAAAACGTTGAACATAAATGCTGGTGCCAGAATACATTTTCACGCTGATTCTGGAATTATTGTTCAAGATGGCGCTTCGTTGAAAATTAATGGAAGTCAATCGACGACTGAAGCTTTAGAAAATGAAGTGATTTTGGAAGGAGATCGCTTGGAATCTGCTTTTTCAGACGTTCCTGGTCAATGGGGATTTATTTATTTACGTCAAGGAAGCAAGGAACATTCAGTTAAAAATCTGACTTTAAAAAATGCGACAATCGGATTTTTACTTTTTGGAAATAATGGTTTGGATAATCCAACGGCTGATTTGACGCTAGAAAACGTGCAGATTTATAATTCGGCAAACTCAGGAATTTTGTCACAAGGAGGTTATATTTCTGGAGAAAATGTAGTTATAAATTATGCCGGATCATCCGCTTTATATTGCAATTTAGGAGGAAAATATAACTTTACGCATTCGACGTTCAATAATAATTGGTCAGGAACAAATAAATTTGCTTTGCGAATTGACAATTACATAAATCAAGGCGAAACGACTTATCCTTTAATAGATACCAAATTTGAAAATTGCATTATCTATAGTGCAAATCAAAACGGTTTGGCTTTAGATTATGAAGATGACGGACAGCCTTTTTCTCCAATTTTCAGCAAATGCGTCATCAAATTGAGTACTTCGTCGAACATTACAAGCGATCCGCTTTATGCATTTATGGCTGACGGAACCAATATTACCAGAGAAAATCCGAGGTTCGTCAACGCCAGCCAAAACAATTTAATGATTGGCGAAAATTCAGCTGCGAGAAATTTTGGAAATAATTTAGGTGGAAACGATATCAAAGGAAACCCAAGAACAACGACGCCAGATGTTGGGGCTTACAATTATATTCCGGAATAAATCAACAATTTCATTTTCAGTTATTTAATTGATTTATTTTGTAAATTTGGTTAAACAATCAAAACAAAAATAAATCATGAAAACAAATTATTTTTATCTAGGCGCGCTCATGCTGTGCTTTGCCTCTTGTAAAAAAGATGTAACAATTGAAAAAACGGTAATAAAAGCTGATACAATCCCAACGGATACTGCCACAGTCGAGGCAGCTGTTGTTCCTGTCGACTCTTTGGCAATGCAGAAAGCTTGGGAAGAGTATGCAACTCCCACAGAACCACACAAAAGAATGGCTTCAGAAGTTGGAACATGGAACGAAGAATTAACTTTTTGGATGGGTCCCGAGGACAAAAATCCGCAGAAATATACCGCAACAGCTGAAATAAAAATGATTTTAGGCGCAAGATATCAAGAACAGAAACATAGCGGAAAGGTTATGGGAATGGACTTTGAGGGCGTTTCAACGATGGCTTTCAACAACGCTTCGCAGGAATATACTTCTACTTGGATTGACAATATGGCGACCGGAATGATGATTGCCACAGGAAAATTTGATCCTTCTTCAAAATCAACAACTTTCAGCGGAGAAATGGTTGATCCAATGACTAAAAAATCTAAAAAATACAGGCAAGTCGTTACTATAATTGACAATGACACGCAAAAAATGGAATCTTTTGATACTTCGCCTGACGGAAAAGAATTCAAATCAATGGAAATCTTGATGAAACGCAAAAAATAATTCTTTGTAAATAAGTTTTTCTCTAGCCAAGAATTACACGAATTCTCACGAATTGATTGGTGAAAATTAGTGTAATTCTTGGCTAATTTTTTTTATCAACCGCTACTTTTTTTTGTCCCTATTTATTTTTCGGCTTTCAACTTTATGACTTTCCACTTTCTGACTTTAAAACTTTTGACTTTAAACTTTTTGAACTAAATTTGCACCACACAACAACAACTAAAATAGACACAATGATTCATTTCTTCGGAAACGAAAGCAACACCGTTTTTGCAGTTCAAACGAATCCCGAAGTTTCGGGAGAGCTTTCGGCAGAAAACATTTCAAAATTAAACTGGCTTTTTGGCAACACACATAAAATAGAAAAATCCGTCTTAGCGGATTTTTTTGTTGGTCCGCGTGCCGCCATGATTACTCCCTGGAGTACGAATGCTGTTGAGATTACTCAAAATATGGCCATCGAAGGCATCATCAGGATTGAAGAATTTCAGAAAGTTACTGAAGCTTTTGCTGATTTCGACCCGATGCTTTCGCAAAAGTATTCCGAATTGAACCAGGAAATTTATACCATCAACATTCAACCAGAACCGATTCTTGAAATTGAAGACATTGCCGCTTTCAATGCAAAAGAAGGTTTGGCTTTGAGCAAAGAAGAAGTAGAATATTTAGATAATTTGGCTTCAAAATTAGATCGAAAACTAACCGATTCGGAAGTTTTTGGATTCTCTCAAGTAAATTCAGAACACTGCCGCCACAAGATTTTCAACGGAACTTTCGTGATTGACGGTGAAGAAAAACCTTCTTCCCTATTCAAATTAATCAAGAAAACATCGGCTGAAAATCCGAACGATATTGTGTCGGCTTATAAAGACAATGTGGCTTTTATAAAAGGGCCGAGAGTGCAACAATTTGCACCAAAATCAGCTGACAAACCTGATTTTTACGAAACAAAGGTTTTTGATTCTGTTATTTCGCTTAAAGCGGAAACGCATAATTTCCCAACAACTGTAGAGCCTTTCAACGGTGCTGCAACGGGTTCTGGGGGAGAAATCCGTGACCGTTTAGCTGGTGGACAAGGTTCTTTGCCATTGGCGGGAACTGCAGTTTACATGACTTCATATTCTCGTTTGGAAGAAAGTCGTCCTTGGGAAGATGCGATGAACGAAAGAAAATGGTTGTACCAAACACCGATGGATATTTTGATCAAGGCCTCAAACGGAGCTTCTGATTTTGGAAATAAATTTGGTCAGCCTTTGATTACGGGTTCGATTTTGACTTTCGAACACGATGAAAACAACCGAAAAATTGGTTATGATAAAGTGATCATGCAAGCTGGTGGAATTGGTTACGGAAAACTAAATCAAGCCATTAAGCAAAAACCAAAAGAAGGCGATAAGATTGTTATTTTAGGAGGAGAAAATTACAGAATTGGTATGGGCGGTGCTGCGGTTTCTTCAGCAGATACAGGTGCTTTTAATTCTGGAATTGAACTGAATGCCATCCAGCGTTCGAATCCTGAAATGCAAAAACGTGCTGCAAACGCCATCCGTGGATTGGTGGAAAGCGACCAAAACCCGATTGTTTCTATTCACGATCACGGTGCTGGCGGACATTTGAATTGTCTTTCAGAATTGGTGGAAGAAACAGGCGGTTTGATTGATTTGGATAAATTGCCTGTTGGCGATCCAACTTTATCAGCAAAAGAAATCGTGGGTAACGAATCTCAGGAAAGAATGGGCTTGGTGATCGGTCAGAAAGACATTGAAACTTTACAGAAAATTGCTGACAGAGAGCGTTCGCCGATGTATCAAGTGGGTGACGTGACGGGTAATCACCGTTTTACTTTTGAATCAAAAACTACGGGTGCAAAACCGATGGATTTTGCTTTGGAAGATATGTTCGGAAGTTCTCCAAAAGTCGTGATGAACGATACTACGATTGATAGAAAATATACAGACTTAGACTATACGCAAGAAAACTTTAAAAAGTATCTTGACCAAGTGTTGCAATTAGAAGCCGTTGCTTGTAAAGACTGGCTGACCAACAAAGTGGACCGTTGTGTGGGTGGAAAAGTTGCCAAACAACAATGTGTTGGACCGTTGCAATTGCCATTGAACAACGTTGGTGTAATGGCGTTGGATTATTTAGGAAAAGAAGGTGTTGCCACAACTGTTGGCCACTCGCCTATCGCCTCTTTGATTGATCCTGCTGCCGGAAGCCGAACTGCGATTGCAGAAGCGTTGTCGAACATTATCTGGGCTCCGATTAAAGACGGTTTGAAAGGCGTTTCGCTTTCGGCCAACTGGATGTGGGCTTGTAAAAATGAAGGCGAAGATGCCCGTTTATACGAAGCGGTTCAAGGTTGTTCTGATTTTGCCATTGAATTGGGAATCAACATTCCGACCGGAAAAGATTCACTTTCGATGAAACAGAAATATCCTGATGGAGATGTGATTGCTCCTGGAACGGTGATTATTTCGGCTGGTGGAAATTGCACCAATATTCAAAAAGTGGTGGAGCCAGTTTTGAGGAAAAACGGTGGCAACATTTATTATATCAACCTTTCAGAGGACGCTTTCAAATTAGGAGGTTCTTCTTTTGCTCAGGTTTTGAATAAGATTGGAACTGAAGTTCCTACGATTAAAAACGGTGCGAATTTCAAGAATACGTTCAATGTCATTCAAGATTTGATTAAAGCCGATAAAATCCAAGCGGGGCACGACATCGGAAGCGGTGGTTTGATTACCACTTTATTGGAAATGTGTTTTGCCGATGTGAATTTGGCCGCTGATTACGACTTGAGTGCATTAAGCGAAAGCGATACCGTAAAAGTATTGTTCTCTGAAAATATTGGAATTGTTTTCCAAGCAGATGCTTCGGTTGAAACTGTTTTGAATGAAAACAAAGTAGCGTTCTTCAACATCGGAAAAGTAAAAGAAGGCGATACTGTTACGATTAAAAACGGAGATCAAAATCTCTCGATTAATGTGACGGAAGCTAGAGATACTTGGTACAAAACTTCCTATTTATTAGACCGAAAACAATCGGGTGAATTGAAAGCGAAGGAACGTTTTGATAATTTCAAAAATCAACCATTAAAATTTACGTTTCCTACTCATTTTACAGGAAAAAAACCAGTTGTTGATTTTTCTGCACCAAGACCAAAAGCCGCCATTATTCGTGAAAAAGGAAGTAATTCTGAACGAGAAATGGCAAATGCAATGTATTTGGCAGGTTTTGACGTAAAAGATGTCCACATGACCGACTTGATTTCAGGCCGTGAAACTTTAGAAGATATTCAGTTCATCGGAGCGGTTGGAGGTTTCTCCAATTCAGATGTTTTGGGTTCTGCAAAAGGTTGGGCTGGCGCATTTTTATACAATGAAAAAGCAAAAACAGCTTTGGATAATTTCTTCAAAAGAGAAGATACTTTATCAGTTGGAATTTGCAACGGAGCACAATTGTTTATGGAATTGGAATTGATCAATCCAGAGCATGAAGTGCACGGAAAATTAAGACATAACGATTCTCACAAGCACGAAAGTGGATTTACATCGGTTACTGTTGTAGAAAATAATTCAGTGATGCTAAATACTTTGGCAGGAAGTAATTTAGGGGTTTGGATTTCACACGGAGAAGGAAAATTCGACTTGCCTTACACGGAAGACAAATATAATGTGGTGGGCAAATACGGTTATGAGAACTATCCGGCCAACCCGAATGGTTCTTTCTTCAATATCGCGATGATGTGCGATAAAACCGGAAGACACCTGGCGATGATGCCACACATCGAGCGTTCGACATTCCAATGGAACTGGGCGAATTATCCAGAAGGCAGAAACGACGAGGTTTCGCCTTGGCACGAAGCATTTGTAAATGCTAGAAAATGGGTGGAGAAAAAAAAATAATATATTTCACAAATAAAAATCCTTTCAACTCGAAAGGATTTTTTTATTTCTTTACATTCATGAAAACTCGTGTTCGCTACTTTATTATAATTTGCATTGTAATATTTCTTGGGCTTTTTTCTAGAAAATTAGATTTTGTGCCTTTATTTATTGGAGACATCTTATATGCGTTACTTATTTATTGTATCATTCGATTTTTGCTTGTTCATTCAAAACAAATTTTTGTTGCCGTGCTTTCTCTTTTGATTTGCTACGCTGTCGAATTTTTGCAATTGTACCAAGCCGATTGGATTGTAAATGTCAGAAATACAACTTTGGGCCACCTTGTTTTGGGACAGGGATTTTTGTGGAGTGATTTGGTCGCTTATACTTTTGGCATCAGCATTTGTTATGCTTTGGAAAAAGTACAATTTAATTACTTCAATAAAAGAAATATTATCAGAAAATAACTACAGCAAATCAATTCCCTTTTTTTAAATTAGCAGACTCTAATCTACTTTTATGGAACACAATTACTGCCTAAATTGCAACTTCGATGTTGATAATAAATTTTGTCCGAGTTGTGGTCAAAAAACGGATACGCATCGAATTGTTTTAAAACATTTCGTGATGCACGACTTACTTCATGGCGTTTGGCATCTGGAAAAAGGAATTTTATTCACGCTAAAGGAAACGATTGTTCGGCCGGGTCAAGCGGCTTTAGACTACATCAATGGCAAAAGAATCCGCTACTATAACGTGTTTTACTTATCGCTTTTGGTCATTGGTTTAAATATTTTGCTGTTGCATTATAAGGAAATTCTAACTGAAGAAACGGTTGAAGTATTGAAAAATAACAAAAGTTCTTTTAATGACTTTATTTCTAAGCACTCAAAAATAATCTTGTTATGAATAGTTCAAGTATTTGCCTTAAATGCTAAATTGCTTTTCCGAAGACTAAAGCTAAATATGGCGGAGCATTTCATTCTCAGCGGCATTACGCTTTTAGGCCTGCTAATCAGCAGCTCTGTGTTGTTTTTATTTAGTATTTTAACTTTGAAGTTTGAGTCCAACATACTTGGGATGCTAAAATTTTTAGCTGTTCTCTTCATCTTTTTCTTTCCTGCCTGGGCGTATTCTAATGCCTCAAAAAACCGCTACAAATTTTGGGGTCGCTTCTGGAGAATATTCGTCTTTTATTTATTAAGTTTCATTGAACTCATTATCATAATTGGGTTCATCACCTTCGCAATCTTAGGAGAAAATTATGTTCCATTGCGCATCAATGTATAATAAATAAGGCTTTTAAATCAAAAAGCCTAGTTTCATCAACATAATAAACTAAAATTATGGACGTCAATTCTAGGCAAATCTTCCAGTGTAGCGGATTCAATAATCTCTAAAAAAGAATTATTTAAACGCGATAATTTGTTGCAACATCTATTTTAAATAATCCAATTTAGGATTATGAAACACTGAATTAGATTGGTATTCAATGTGTTTGTCTATGTATGCCTTGATGTAAGGGCAATATGGTTTTACTTTCAAATTATTACTATCAGCATAGTCCAAAATATATTTTGCTAAAAAGGAAGCGATCCCTTTCCCTCCTAATTCTTTTGGGACATCGGTGTGCAAATAGGCAATTCCGCCGTCAAAAAGTTCATAATCCTCAAATGCAACGAAGCCGTCTACATGAATTTCAAATCGCTTCTTTTCCTTATTGTCAGTAACTGAGTAGCTCATATTTTCTATTTTTTTAGTGTTGTAAAATTAGGCAAAAGCATCGCTTTAAGGCATTGCAATAGTTCAAGAAAATAAAATTTTAACAAGACGATTTTAATTATTGCGATAACTTTTATAGATGTTTATAATAAAGTGTGAAAAATAGTATAAAAATCTTTCCGAAAATGATAAAAAGATTGGTGATATATTTATAATTCGCTATTTTGCAATGAATTTAATTTCATAAAAGATGGCTCCTATTAAAAGATTGTTTGACTTTCCATATCACCAGCAAGAAAAATATAGTATCCCTGATTCTTTGGTGACAAAGGTTGATGGTCAGTGGATTAAAACGTCAACAGATGAATATTTAGAGAAAGCAAATGCCATCTCGCGTGCACTTTTGCGAATGGGAATTCAAAAAAATGACAAAATTGCTGTAATTTCTTCTAATAATAGAACTGAATGGCATATCATGGACATCGGGATTTTGCAGATTGGCGCACAAAACGTTCCAGTATATCCAACGATTGCTGAGGAAGACTACGAATATATCTTGAATCATTCTGGCTCAATTTACTGTTTTGTTTCCGATGAAGAAGTACTGGGAAAAGTGAATGCCATTAAAGCAAATGTTCCCAATTTGAAGGGAGTTTTTTGCTTCAACACCATTTCTGGTTGTACCAATTGGCAGGAATTATTAGAATCTGGAAAGGACGATAGCAATCAAATCGAGGTTGAAGAAAGAAAAAATGCAGTTGACACCGAAGATTTGGCCACGATAATTTACACCTCTGGAACGACCGGAAGACCAAAGGGCGTGATGCTTTCACATAAAAACATAGTTTCAAATGTATTAGGAAGTGAGAAAAGAATACCATTTATTGCAGGAAAAACAAAAGCGCTCAGTTTCCTTCCAATCTGTCATATCTTTGAGAGAATGGTGGTTTATTTGTACCAATATTATGGCGTGGGAATCTACTTTGCGGAATCTATCGAGAAATTAAGTGATAATTTAAAAGAAACAAAACCGCATGTAATTACCGCTGTTCCAAGGCTTTTAGAGAAAGTATACGATAAAATTTATGCAAAAGGTGCTGACTTATCTGGAATAAAAAAGAAACTATTTTTCTGGGCTATAGATTTAGGGCTAAAATATGAACCTTACGGAAAAAATGGGTGGTGGTATGAATTTCAATTGGGTATTGCAAGAAAGCTGATTTTCAGTAAATGGAAAGAAGGTTTGGGCGGTAATTTGGATCTAATGGTTTCAGGAAGTGCTGCATTGCAACCAAGACTGGCGCGAGTATTTGCAGCCGCAGAGATTCCTGTTATGGAAGGATATGGACTGACAGAAACTTCTCCAGTAATTGCTGTAAACGACACCAGAAATCACGGCTTTAAAATTGGAACTGTTGGAAAAGTAATTGAAAATGTGGAAGTTAAAATTGCCGAAGACGGAGAAATTCTTTGTAAAGGGCCAAATGTTATGATGGGATATTACAAAGATGAAGAAAAAACTGCCGAAGCAATAAAAGATGGTTATTTTCACACAGGCGATATTGGTGTGATTGATGAAGAAGGTTTCTTAAAAATAACTGACCGAAAGAAAGAGATGTTCAAAACTTCGGGAGGGAAATACATTGCACCACAATTAATTGAAAATGCCATGAAACAATCCCGTTTCATTGGTGAAATCATGGTTGTTGGCGATGGCGAAAAGTTACCAGCTGCGTTCATTCAGCCTGATTTTGAATTTGTAAAGGCTTGGGCAAAGAAAAAAGGAATTAATGCAACGTCTAACGAAGAACTCATTGAAAATGAAGAAGTTAAAAAGCGTTTTAAAGAGGAAATTGAGGGGACAAACAGCAAATTTGGTCATTGGGAACAAATTAAAAAGTTTGAATTAACTCCCGATGTTTGGTCAATTGACGGAGGGCATTTAACCCCAACAATGAAGCTAAAACGAAAAAATGTGAAAGAGATTTACCAAAGTTTATACGACAAGATTTACAATAACGCTTAAATTTATAATCCACGACCGAGCTCGTGGATTTTTTTTGAATTTTATTTGGGTTTTATTTAAGACTATAAAACTGTAATTTTAAAAGCATTAATTAGCACTATTTTTTTGGAACGAATTTAATAACATGAAGACCTATATTAAATATTTAGCCTTATTTTCAGTATTATTATTTGGTACAAATAATATAAATGCACAACTTCTTCCCTCAACTTCTGAGGTCAAAGAAGAAGTAAAAATTCCAGATGACTCGTTAGGAAGGCGCAATCCGCGTGGAACTGTGAACGGATTTCTAAAGGCAGTTTCTGAACAGAATTACTTTAGAGCTAGTCAATATTTATATCTAAAAAGATCCTTTAGAAAAACCAAAGAACGAGAGCGAATCGTCAAGTTGATGCAGAACTTACTGGATCAAAGTGGAAATATTATCCCAACTTCATTAATTAGCAACAAAAATACCGGAAATATTGATGATGATTTAGAGCCTGAATTGGAACTCGTTGGTACTTTAAAAATTAACGAAAAGGAAGTAAATCTTTATGTTGAAAATAATGAAAAGTCAGACGCTCCACCAATTTGGCTTTTCTCTGAAGAAACGGTTAGCGCAATTGCAGCGGTAAAAATAGACGACAATTTATTGGTTAATAAAATCTTGCCAGAATCGTTAAAAGAAAGGTTGCTTGCTGGAGTTCCAATTGGACAATGGCTCATAATAATTATTTTAATCGCGGGAGCTTATTTTCTTTCTTGGGGAATCATTTCACTCATTACATTTTTGATCACAAAACTTTGGAAAAAATCTAGAATTGAACCCACTCGAGGCGTGATTGAAGCTCTATCGCTACCCATTCAGCTCTATGTTGCCTTATGGGTTTTCATCGATTTTTCGCAGCGCGTTGGAATTTCCATTATAATTCGTCAGCGTTTTAGTTATCTTACAGTAACCGTTGGCATCGTAGCATTTTTAATGTTACTGTGGAGAATTACCGACTTCGTAAGCGAGTTGAGCAAAAACAGAATGACAGTTCGTGGCCGTGTTTCCACAATTTCTGTGATCTTATTTTTGAGGAGAACTTTTAAGGTCGCAATTTTTGTCTTTGGTGGAATCGCAATTTTGGGCGCTATTGGCATTGATGTCACTACCGGACTCGCCGCACTTGGAATTGGAGGTATTGCATTAGCTTTAGGAGCACAAAAAACGGTTGAAAATTTTGTAGGAAGTGTTACCCTTGTTATCGATCAGCCCATCCGCGTAGGAGATTACTGTAGGATCAACGATATTAAAGGAACGGTGGAACAAATTGGCATGCGCTCCACTAAGGTGAGGACCGGTGAGCGCACGGTAGTTACGATTCCAAATGGTTTGCTCTCTGCTGCAAACATCGAAAACTATGCTTTTAGAGACCGTTTTTACTTTAATACAATCTTAGAATTTCGAAGCGAAACAACCCCTGATCAAATCCGGTTTTTATTAGTCGAAATCAGGAGCATCTTGTTTTCGCACCCAATGGTCAACTCAAACGATGCTAATGTTAGATTCATCGGTATTGGAACAACCTCATTAAAACTCGAAATTATATCTTACATAAACGTAATTAGTAACGACACATTCTTGGAAATAAGAGAAGATCTTCTCCTTAGAATCATGGATGTAATATCAAAAAGTGGCACGCGCTTAGCTTTTCCATCGCAAACTTTATACTTTGCAAAAGATGATGGAATTTCAGATGAAAAGTCTAAAATAATTTCTGAGAAAGTAAAAACTTGGAAAGAAAATGAAGATCTTCAAGTGCCTCGATTTAGTCAAGAAAAAATTGCAGAAATCGAAGACTCAATCGTTTACCCACCAGAAGGTGCTGCGATTAATAAAAAGAAAGAATGACATTTGTTAAACAATTTTCCAACCAGTTTTCGAGTTAATTTACAACTCAAGAAATTATTATTTTTCTATAGGAAAACTAAAACCGATAGAAATGCCACCAGAAATCTGCTCTACATTTGGGTGAACATAATAAACAAATTTTAATTCATAATTATGGTTGCGTCCAATTGCCAATCCCATAATTACTGGAATGTGTAGCTGCAAACCTTTTTTTTCATTGTCAGCAGTTGGCGTATAGGTTTTAAATTCGCCAAGAGAAAAGCCAATACCAGACTCAATAAACGGTGCCACATAAGGAATGGGTACCGTTATTCTGGCCTTTCCTCCAAGCAATAAAGCATTTTGTTTTACTTCATATCGCTCTGTTCCATAATCTTCAGACTCTCCAGATGCAAAAACAACTCCAGCGTAAGGCCTTAACCCAACCCAACTCAAAACATTATAGACGTACTCGCCTTGGGCATAAAAACCTGATCCTGAAATAGCTGTCTCATCGTCAGTCACTACAAGCCCAACTCCAATCGACGTGCTGACGAAGTTTCCTTTTCCAGTTTGAGCGTTAATAGAGTTACAAATAAAAACAAGAAACGATAGGGAAATAAAAAAATGCGATTTGTTCATGGGGAAATTTTAAGGGCGCAAACTTAATAATTAAATCATGAATTTACCTATTAATGACTTTTTTAACAGTCCCTCTTCGCAATGTGATTTCACACTCTTACGCATTAAATTTCAGCAATTGTTCAGAAGTATTTTAGTAAATTACCGCCGCGACTAGACTCTAATCTCGTTTTAATAATGGTCGGTTTTCACCTAAATTTTATTAGTAAAAGTAATACCTAAAATTCTTATTTTTACGACGTTACCTAAACTCACAATTATGAAATTTTCGCCAGATGTATTCGAATCTTTGCAAAGCAAATTAAAAGTCGGCAATCGCAGAGGTGTTCACTTAAATGCTATTCCAGGGAATTCACGCTATAAATTTGACCTTTCCCGATTATCCGCCATCAAGAAAAGCCTTCCAGAACTATTTGTGCTTGATTTGCTGACGATGTCCAACGTAAATTTTACGTTCTCCACGCAATTTAAGGAAGTAAAAACCACGGAGATATTGCTTAAAAAAGACAGTATTTATCTGAACGAATATGACGAAATTATTCCGAATACTGATAAAAAACTTGAATCAGATACAACTTCTGAAGACGATGAACGTGATAGCAGTTTGAAGAAAATTGCGGGAAATATTGAAAATCTTATTTTCCAAAATGAAGTCGTTGAATCAGAGAAAGGAATGAATACACTGGGTTTTGGATTCCCGCTATTGGTCAGGCGTGATGCCAATGATAATCAGATTTCTGCTTCGCCAATTTTAATTTGGACGGTTAAAATAAAGGCGACCTCAGCTATGAACACTTGGGAAATAAGCAGAACAGAAGACGACCCAATTTACCTCAACGAAGTTTTGGTGAATCATTTGCAAAGCGATTCTGGTGTTTTTTTAAATCCAATTCCCGATGAAATGCTGGAAGACGGAAAAATTAACAAAACCGAACTGCAGTCGCTATGCCAAACCATTCTGGACCAATTGCAAACAAGTCAAAATTTAGATTTTATTTTAGACAATTATGCTCCGATTCCAGCTATAAAAACTAAGGTTTCGTATGAAAAACTACTTCCAAAAAAAGGAGATACTTTCATTGAAAAAAGTGGTATTTTTTCCTTGTTTGAAGTCCAAAAACAAAATATCATCAATGATTATAATGAATTAATTGCGTCTTATTCTTTCGAAGAAAAAGAGCCAAATGGTTTATTTCAATCCATCACGTCTGTTGAAACTGACCCTTCGCAACAAGGAATTTTGGAGACTTTGAAAACCAATTCTAAAATTGTAATTCAAGGACCTCCAGGAACGGGAAAAAGCCAGACGCTGACGGCATTGCTGATTAACGCTTTGGAAAATCGTCAGAAAACCATTGTGGTTTGCGAAAAGCAGACCGCTCTTGAAGTACTGCAAAATGCGTTGCATCAGAAAGGTTTGGGCGATTTTTGTATGATGATTAAGGATAGTGTTTCAGACCGTCGTTTTGTTGTTGACCGTGTGCGGACCAAAATTGACGCGCCTGATTTTAAGAAAAACACAGAAATTTATCCTCAAAGCGCCGTAACGGAAATGCTCGAAAGCATCCAAAGTAACAAAAACGGTATCAATAAAGTACATCACAAACTCAACGAAAAGCTAATCAAAAACCAAGATTGGACAGAAATTGTCGGACAGATTTTGGCGCTCAAAAAAGAAAAAGAAGAGTTAGACTTGAGCCAGTTTCCTTTTGAGTTTACCGACGCAGAGCTAGACGAATTGACTAAAATTATCGAAAACGGCCAACCGATTTTCACAAAGTTTCAACCGTTTCAAGAAGATGAATTCTTTAATCCTGAAAAACTTATTGCGAAAAATCGATTTGAAACCGAACAAGAATTGCGAAATTCGTTTGCAAATTATCAAAAGTCTAAAAACCAAATCAGCAATTTGGTCACACAATTTCGTTCTTTTTATTTCGAAAAAAGAAAAGAGGAATTTGCAACTCAACTGTCTGCTCTTGAAAAAGCTATAAATGAAATTATCGTCATTACCGCTACTTTGGCTCCCGAATCAGACGTTTTTAATGCTACTAAAACTTCGGGTTTTTTCTATAAATTTTTAACGATCTTTTCTTCTTCTAAAAAAGAAACGTTGCGAAATCAAGAAAAAATCAAGGAAAACATTAGCGCAATTAAAACCATCACGCTGCATTCTAATTTCCCGGATATCGAGCTGACACCGTCGATGTGGCAAAACGCCAAAAACTGTGAAGTATACACGCAGAAAATTCAATCGGCAAAACAAGAATTTGTTGAGAAAATAGAAACTGATTTTAACAATTTAGATTTGCTTCACTTCTTTGAAAACGCCTACCAAAATTCTGATTTAATTGCCCTTCAAGCACAAACAAAAAATTTAAAATTAACTATTAATGAAGATAATTGGGTGCAAAAAACTGTAGTCGAAAATTCGTTTCAAGGCATCATCGCCGAGGTCGATTTATTGATTTCTGACTTTGAAACTGCGTCACAGGAACTTTTTATAGCCACTTATGATTGGCATTCATATTATAACTCCATTTCGTCAAAGTACAAACCGCTAGTAAAAGTTTTATATCCAATCTTAAATTGGAGAAACACATTTTTATATTCGTATTATTCATTGTTGTTGCTAAAAAAATCGGATAATAATTTAGTGATCAACGATGAAAATTACGGTAACATTGCTATCAAAATCAAACAATTTGAATCTACTCAAAAAAACTTTATTGAAAGTTATTGGAACAATCAGCAACTAATTTTTACTCAAAAATTTGAGAAAAGCAACCCCGATATTTCGGTAGCTAATTTGTACAATAAAAGGAAAAGCACAAAATTCAATCGTCTGACATTACGACAAATAAGCAATAAGGACATTGACCTTTTTACCTCGTTCTTCCCAATTCTATTGACCACGCCCGATGCTTGCTCTAATTTATTCCAAGGGAAGAATTTCTATTTTGATAATGTAGTGTTTGACGAAGCGAGCCAATTGAAATTAGAAGATAATTTGCCGGCGATGCTCAAAGGAAAAAACATTATCATCGCCGGTGACGAGCACCAAATGCCTCCTTCCAATTATTTTAGCAAAGTTTTTGACGGAACCTTTGAAGATGAAGAAGATATGGAAGACGAAGGCGAAAATATCAACCAGAAAAATGCATTGCTCTCAATTGAATCGTTGTTGGATTTTGCCATGGAGTTTAAGTTTGAAAAAAACTACCTCGATTTCCATTATCGTTCAAAACATCCATATTTAATTGACTTCTCCAACCACGCTTTTTACGGTTCCCGATTGAAACCGCTTCCATCTGTCAATCTGGCAAAACCAATTGATTTTATAGAAGTGAACGGAATATTCGAGGAACACATTAATGAAGCTGAAGCAGATAAAATTATCGAAATCCTAGCCGAAATTAGCCCATTGCCAAACGGAAAATTTCCCTCAGTTGGTATAGCAACCTTTAATATTACCCAGCGAAATTTTATCAAACGCAAAATCATCCAAAAGCAAAATGATCCGGCCGAAAAAGCCTTCAGCGAAAAGATAACTGCTTTGGAACAGGCTGGATTATTTATCAAAAATTTGGAAAACATCCAAGGCGACGAACGCGATATCATTTTGATTTCTACAACGTATGGCAAGAAAAAAGACGGCAAGTTTATTCAAGGATTTGGACCCATAAATCACTCAAAAGGTTACAAATTACTAAACGTGATTATTACGCGTGCCAAAGAAAAAATTGTCATCTGCACTTCAATTCCAAAAGAATTTTACGGCAATTATAAAGAAGCTTTGGAAAAAGAGGGCGCGAACAATCGTAAGGCGGTTTTTTATGCGTATTTAAGCTACTGCAAAGCCGTAAGCGAAGGCGACGACATTAAAAGGACTGAAATCTTGCGTGACCTAAACCGCTTCAGTCACGTACCCGAAATAGAAGAAGCGAGTTCCAAAAAGCAATTTAAAGAACAGGTTTTAAGTTTCTTGCAAGAGCGTTTTCCGCAACATACATTTAGACTAAACCATCCTTTTGGCGGTTACACCATCGATATTTTAGTTCAGCCTCCCAATGCAAAACCAATTGCGCTGGAATGTTTAAGCAAAGAATGCTACAACGGCGATTTAGCTTATTTAGAAGATTTGCATAAAGAAAAAATCCTCAAAAATGCTGGCTATGACTACACCCGAATCTGGAGCCAAAATTGGTGGCAAAACTTAGATCGAGAATTGAAAAAATGGGAAGGTATTTTGGTTGGATAATCAGTGCCGAAATCATATGATAGCGGACATCTAAATCTAACAAAATTCTCGACATAAGATTTGTTCGTATCAATATTTTAAAAAGCTTCTCAGTTTTCGAGAAGCTTTGCGTATTTTAACATAAAAATTTTCTGGTTTATTATGCGTGCATAATATTTTTTTTGTATATTTGAATTAACCTTATACTTATGAAAGACAAAACAATAGACTATATTCTGCGAGCGACTTGGCAAGCGGTATCACGAATGTACAATGAAGAGGCTTCGAAATATGGAGCGAGCATGTCTGTTGGATTTGCCTTGTTAAGCTTAGACAAAGACAAGGGATCGCCGTCAACAACTTTAGGTCCAAAAATGGGAATGGAAGCCACTAGCCTGACCAGAACCTTAAAATCTATGGAAGATAAAGGCTTGATTACAAGAAAGAAAAATCCGGTTGATGGACGAGGCGTTTTGATTCATTTGACAAAATTTGGTAAAGAGAAAAGAGAATTATCAAAAAATACCGTTCTGAAATTTAACGAAACAATCAGGGAACATATTTCTGAAGAAAAATTACAACATTTCATTGAAGTATCTGAAACTATCAATAATCTCATTGCAGACAAGAAGATTTTTTAATACATAAGGACGTGTTTAAAAGCAATAGACACTTGGCCTGATAAAATATAAAAGCATAAACTTTTAAATAAAAATATATAATGAAACGACTGATTAAAAAAGTTGCGGTAATTGGTTCGGGAATCATGGGATCAGGCATTGCCTGTCATTTTGCAAATATCGGTGTAGAAGTTTTGCTTCTCGATATTGTGCCTCGTGAACTCACCGAAGCCGAACAGAAAAAAGGATTGACATTAGAAAGTAAAGTGGTGAGAAACCGAGTGGTGAACGAACATTTGGCAAATGCCTTAAAATCGAAGCCCTCGCCTATTTATCATCCAAAATTTGCAAACCGAATCACGACTGGAAATACTACAGATGATTTGGATAAAATTGCAAATGTCGATTGGATTATTGAAGTTGTAATCGAAAGACTGGACATCAAAAAGCAAGTCTTTGAACAAATTGAAAAATTCAGAAAACCGGGAACTTTAATCACATCCAACACGTCTGGAATTCCGATTCACTTCATGAGCGAAGGCAGAAGCGAAGATTTCCAAAAGCATTTCTGTGGCACGCACTTCTTTAATCCGGCGAGATATTTAAAATTATTCGAAATCATTCCGGGTCCGAAAACCTCAACGGATGTATTGGATTTCTTAAATGAATATGGAGAAAAATTTTTAGGAAAAACTTCGGTCGTGGCCAAAGATACTCCGGCGTTTATCGGAAACCGTATTGGTATTTTCGGAATCATGAGTATGTTCCATCAAGTGAAGGAATTAGGCTTGACGATTGAGGAAGTCGATAAATTGACAGGACCCGTTATCGGTCGTCCAAAATCGGCTACTTTCAGAACGGTTGATGTTGTCGGATTGGATACTTTGGTACACGTTGCCAACGGAATCTATGAAAACTGTCCCGAAGACGAAGCGCACGAACTGTTCAAGCTTCCTGAATTCATCAGCAAAATGATGGAAAACAAATGGCTGGGAAGCAAAACCGGACAAGGTTTTTACAAAAAAGTGGACAAAGACATTTTGTCTTTAGATTTAGATACATTAGAATACAGAGCTGCCAAAAAAGCTTCTTTCGCAACTTTAGAATTGACTAAAATCATCGATAAGCCGATCAATCGCTTCAAGGTTTTAGTAAAAGGAACAGACAAAGCGGGAGAATTCTACAGAAAAAACTTCACAGGAATGTTCGCTTATGTGGCCAACAGAGTTCCTGAAATCACAGAAGATTTATACAAGATTGACGACGCGATGAAAGCCGGTTTTGGATGGGAAAATGGTCCGTTTGAAATCTGGGATGCCATCGGTGTAGAGAAAGGAATTGAACTGATGAAAGCCGAAAACCTTGAGCCTGCAACGTGGGTAACGGATATGTTGGCTTCTGGAAACAATTCCTTCTATACGATCAAAGACGGTGCGACCTATTATTACGACATCGCCTCAAAATCACAGAAGAAAATTCCGGGACAGGATTCGTTTATCATTTTGAACAATATCCGCGAAAGCAAAAAGGTTTGGAGCAACTCAGGTGCTGTAATCACTGATTTGTGCGACGGTATCTTAAACCTTGAATTCCAATCTAAAATGAATACCATTGGTGGTGATGTTTTACAAGGAATCAATAAGGCAATCGACTTGGCTGAAAAGGATTTTGCAGGTTTGGTCATTGGAAATCAAGCGGCGAATTTCTCTGTGGGAGCCAACATCGGAATGATTTTCATGATGGCAGTTGAACAGGAATACGACGAGTTGAATATGGCGATTAAGTTGTTCCAAGACACAATGATGCGTGTTCGCTACTCTGGAATCCCAGTTGTAGTCGCTCCTCACGGAATGACTTTAGGCGGTGGTTGCGAAATGAGCATGCACGCTGATAAAGTGGTCGCTGCTGCAGAAACGTATATCGGTTTGGTAGAATTTGGTGTTGGAGTCATCCCAGGTGGCGGTGGTTCTAAGGAAATGGCTTTAAGAGCCTCCGATTTATTCCGCAAGAACGATGTTGAACTAAACGTCCTGCAAGAGTACTTCCTAACGGTAGCGATGGCAAAAGTTTCGACTTCAGCCCACGAAGCCTTCGATCTAGGCATCCTGCAACACGGAAAAGACATCGTAGTCATCAACAAGGACAGACAGATTGCAGAAGCTAAAAAGCAAGCTCTAATCTTGGCAGAAGCCGGATACACACAACCTATCCGAAGAAAAGACGTAAAGGTTTTAGGAAAGCAAGCTTTAGGAATGTTCTTGGTTGGAACCGACCAAATGCAAGCTGGAAGCTACATCTCTGAACACGATAAGAAGATAGCCAACAAACTGGCCTACGTAATGGCAGGTGGTGATTTGTCAGAAGCGACTTTGGTTACAGAACAATATTTATTGGATTTGGAAAGAGAAGCATTTTTGAGTTTATGTACGGAAAGAAAAACTTTGGAAAGAATTCAATTTATGCTGACAAAAGGAAAACCGCTTCGTAATTAAAATACAGAAAAAAGAGTCAAGAAACAAGAGACAAGATAAAGTCGGAAGCAGCGAAAGCTCTTTCTTCTTTCTTCTTTCCTCTTTAATCTCAAAAAAAAATGAACAAAACAGCATATATAGTAAAAGCATACAGAACAGCGGTAGGAAAAGCTCCAAAAGGAGTATTCAGATTCAAACGTCCTGACGAATTGGCTGCAGAAACCATCCAATACATGATGGAGCAACTGCCTGATTTCGACAAGAAAAGAATAGACGACGTAATGGTCGGGAATGCAATGCCAGAAGCCGAACAAGGCTTGAATGTAGCACGATTGATTTCCCTGATGGGATTGAAGATTGACGACGTTCCGGGTGTTACAGTCAACCGTTATTGTGCTTCTGGAGTAGAAACCATCGCAATGGCAACTGCTAAAATCCAATCAGGAATGGCGGATTGCATCATCGCTGGTGGTGCCGAAAGTATGAGCTTTATCCCAATGGGTGGTTACAAACCCACTCCAGATTATGCCGTGGCAAAAGAAGGCCACGAAGATTATTATTGGGGAATGGGACTGACTGCCGAAGCCGTTGCAAAACAGTTCAAGGTTTCCCGCGAAGACCAAGACCAATTTGCTTTCAACTCCCACCAAAAAGCCTTGAAAGCACAAGCCGAAGGCAAATTCGACAAGCAGATTGTTCCAATTACAGTGGAGCAAACTTACATCGATGAAAATGGAAAGAAAGCAACCAAATCCTACGTTGTTTCTAAAGACGAAGGTCCAAGAGCAGATACGAACTTAGAAGCATTGGCAAAACTTAGACCTGTTTTTGCTGCTGACGGAAGCGTTACGGCTGGAAGTTCCTCTCAAATGAGCGACGGTGCTGCTTTTGTAATGGTAATGTCAGAAGATTTGGTCAAAGAATTGAACTTGGAGCCAATTGCAAGAATGGTAAGCTATGCTGCCGCAGGCGTTGAACCAAGAATCATGGGTATCGGACCAGTGAAAGCCATTCCGAAAGCATTGAAACAAGCCGGACTTACATTGAACGACATCGAATTATTCGAATTGAACGAAGCATTTGCCTCCCAATCATTAGCTGTAATCAGAGAATTAGGCATCAATTCTGATATTGTAAATGTAAACGGTGGTGCAATTGCTTTAGGCCATCCGCTTGGCTGTACGGGAGCAAAACTTTCGGTACAATTATTTGACGAAATGAAACGCAGAGGAAACAAATACGGTATTGTGACGATGTGTGTGGGTACTGGACAGGGTGCTGCTGGGGTTTATGAAGTATTGTAAGCCCCCTAACCCCCAAAGGGGGAATTGAATGTATAGAAAATTATGTTTTTGAAATAGATAGTTTAACAATTTACACCCTACTTACCCCTAGTAGGTATTCCCCCGTTGGGGGTTAGGGGGCTGATATGAGTGAAATAACACGAGGTGGACAATTTCTAGTTAAAGAAACAAAAAGCGAAGACATCTTTACTCCCGAAGATTTTTCGGAAGAGCAATTGATGATGAAACAAATGGTCAAGGAATTTGTGGACAAAGAGATCTGGCCGAACAAAAACCGTTTTGAAAACAAAGACTACGCCTTCACCGAAGAGTGTATGAAAAAAGCGGGAGAACTGGGACTTCTAGGAGTTGCAGTTCCTGAAGAATATGGTGGACTCGGAATGGGATTTGTTTCCACGATGCTGGTTTGCGATTACATTTCGGGAGCAACCGGTTCGTTTTCAACTGCTTTTGGAGCGCATACAGGAATTGGTACAATGCCAATTACTTTATACGGAACAGAAGAACAAAAGCAAAAATATGTACCAAAATTAGCTACAGGCGAATGGTTTGGAGCGTATTGCTTGACAGAACCTGGTGCTGGCTCGGATGCCAATTCTGGAAAAACAAAAGCCTTTTTATCAGAAGACGGAACACATTACAAAATCACAGGACAAAAGATGTGGATTTCAAATGCTGGTTTCTGCAGTGTTTTTATTGTATTTGCAAGGATTGGTGATGATAAAAACATTACAGGTTTCATTGTAGAAAATGATCCGTCGAATGGAATTACGATGAACGAAGAAGAGCATAAATTAGGAATTCGTGCCTCCTCTACCCGTCAGGTTTTCTTCAGCGACACGAAAGTTCCCGTTGAAAACATGCTTTCTGAAAGAGGAAACGGTTTCAAGATTGCCATGAACGCACTAAATGTTGGTCGTATTAAATTGGGCGCTGCATGTTTGGATGCACAAAGGAGGGTAACTTCTGGAGCTGTAAAATATGCCAACGAACGCATCCAATTCAACACTGCGATTTCAAATTTTGGAGCCATACGTTCTAAAATTGCTGAAATGGCAACTTCGTGTTATGCAGGAGAAAGTGCTGCTTATCGTGCTGCAAAAAATGTAGAAGAGCGAATTGATGCAAGAGTTGCAGCTGGTGAAAGCCACCAGGATGCCGAGTTGAAAGGTGTAGAGGAATTTGCAATTGAATGTTCTATCCTAAAAGTGGCCATTTCTGAAGACATTCAAAATTGCGCTGACGAAGGGATTCAAATCTTCGGTGGTATGGGATTTTCAGAAGATACTCCGATGGAAAGTGCTTGGAGAGATGCTAGAATCGCTAGAATCTACGAAGGAACCAACGAAATCAACCGTATGCTTTCGGTAGGAATGTTGGTGAAGAAAGCAATGAAAGGACATGTTGATTTATTAGGACCTGCTATGAAAGTACAGGAAGAATTAATGGGAATTCCAGATTTCAACACGCCTGATTATTCAGAATTGTTTGCTGAAGAAAAAGAAATCATCGGAAAATTAAAGAAGGTATTCTTGATGGTGGCAGGTGCCGCGGTTCAAAAATACGGTCCGGATTTAGACAGTCACCAACAATTGTTGATGGCGGCTTCTGATATCTTGATTGAAATTTATATGGCCGAATCGGTAATTCTAAGAACAGAAAAATTAGCGAAATCGAAAGGTCAGGAAAACGTAAAAGAACAAATTGCAATGGCGCAATTGTACTTATACAAAGCGGTTGATATCGTAAATTCTAAAGGAAAAGAAGGAATTGCTTCTTTCTCTGAAGGTGATGAGCAACGCATGATGTTGATGGGATTGAAACGTTTCACCAAATACACCAACCTTCCAAATGTGGTGGGATTGCGTGAAACAATTGCTTCAAAATTAATTGAAGAAAATGAATATTGCTTTTAGTGAAAGCTTTTAAAAAATAAAAAACCGCTAAGAAATTAGCGGTTTTTTTGTTTTCAGTGCAATTTTTTTTCTTTTTCTTACAACGGTTTTCTACCCGAAATAACTCTTAGCAACACAATAATAATTGCGATAACTAATAAAATGTGAATTAATCCTCCAGTTGCGATTCCTGCTCCAAGAACTCCAAAAAATCCTAGAGCCCAAATGATTACCAAAATCACTGCGATTGTATAAAGTAAATTTCCCATAATAATTGTTTTTTATTGGTTTTATAAATTGGTTTATTGTTTTGTTCTATTTATTTTCTTGATTTTGAAATCAAATCGTTGATCATATCAAAGTGTCCTTGTAACTCTGCCACTTTTTTATCTAACCAAGCCTTCATTTCAGCATCTTTAATTTTTGAAGATTCGTTTTTAAAATCTTGTATTGCATCTCTATGGGACGTTATAGATTTGTCGATAAATTCCACATCAAATTCCTGTCCTTTTTCCTTGTTGAGTGCGTCGACTTCTTTCTTTCCGTCTTCGGTAATGGTTGTTGGGATAGCAATTCCTTTGTCTTTAGTAGCTTCTGTTAATTCCTTCAATGAAGCGCTGTGTCCGTCTGCCAATTTTTTGGCCAATGCCTTAATATCTGGCGAAACCGCTCTCTTTTGCGCTAACATGGCCAACTCTTTCTGAGTCAAGTCAAATTCAGCAACGTCGATATAAACTTGTGAATTATCTTCCACTTGATTTAATTCTTCTTTTGCTTCATCGACGGCCGCTTCGTTTTGTTCTTCTGCAACTTCTTTTGAATCTGCCGGCGTCGTTTCGTTTTTACAAGATGTCAAGCTAATTGATAATAATAATGCTGTTGCTAATAATGATTTTCTGAATGGTATCTTTTTCATAATTCAGGATTTTTGATGGTTTAGAAATTATTAATTATTTAGAATTATAAATTTACAGTTTACCAACCAAATATCATTTACAGAATTTGTCTAAAATATTACAGCATTAAGGAATTACCCTATTAAAATATCGATTACAGTGGCTTTCTTCCTTGTATCAATCTAAGCAGCACAACAATCACTGCAATAACTAGCAAAATGTGAATTAATCCACTAGCCACGAATCCGCCTAAAAAACCGATGGCCCAAATGATGATTAATATAACTGCAACTGTGTAAAGTAAATTTCCCATGATCGATTAGCTTATTTTTTAATATTTAATTTTGTTCCTAATTCTTCGGCAGACTGATAGTGACTTGATAAAGAGGTAATTTTTCTTTCTAAATAAGCTTTTACTTCCACATCATTTGTTTTCTCAGCTTCCTTCTTAAATTCGTCAATCGCATCTTTATGATCTTTCAATACATCTGTCAAATATTCTTTGTCAAAATCTTTTGCAGTAACTTCTTTAAGATCATCATATTCATCTTGACCATCTTTCGTAATAGCAGTTGGAACTGAAATCGATTTATTCTTTGCTAATTCCACCAAATCTTTGTAAGACTCATCATGATGTGTCTCCATCATTTTTCCTAACGCCTTGACATCTGCTGAAACGCCACTAACTTGAGCTAATTTACCTAATTCTCGTTGAGTCAAATCAAATTCAGCCACGTCAATTAGTGTTTCAGAAATTTCTCCTGCGCTTTTTGCGTCTTCTAACTTGGCTTCGTTTTCCTCTTTCGCAACCTCTTTTGGGTCGTCGCCTTTCGCATCTTGTTTACAGGAAGCTACTCCTAACGAAAGGGTTAGTATTCCTAAACTTAAAATCGCTCTACCAATTAATTTCGGCTTTTTCATAATCTTCGTTGTTTGGTTTCTCTTGTTTTTTTACTAATTCTAAATTATAATTTAACATTAATAAAGTGATTATAAAATTCAAGTGTAATGTTATACGATTAATACTCAATCTTAATTTGAAAAAGATCATTTTGTAAATAATTTGATTATCAGAAAATCTGAAGTTCTATAATAAAAAAACATAGATTTGCATCAGAAATTTAAAAGATGATAAACCCTTCGGCACACGGCTGGATCGATAAGTTTTTTGCAGAACAAAAGCATCTGCAACTTCCTGTTGTGGGTTATGCACTCGAATTTTATAGCAATACGCGTGCAACGGGATTCATTTATGGACACGTAGTTTCGTTTGACACACCGCTTCCGATTGAAACTAAACGATGGCTTTCGGAAGAATTTTCTAAAGTCGCACTTTTGAATACCTTGTATGGCACCTATGGATTAATCACGCACGAAACAAATCAGACGGATTTTATCGCAAAAGCAATTTCATTTTACAAAGAAATGAGTCCGAAAGGCTTTAATTTATTGGATAAAATGTTGCCAGAAAATGCGCCCTCAATTAATTTGGAAAAAATGATTTCTGAAAGAGTGCAGACTAATGAAGGAATCATAGGGAAAAATTTCTCGCATATTTTAACCAATGCTTTGCTTTTTGTGGATGTTTTGGCTTTCCGCCAATATTTAATAAACGGATCAATTCCTCATAATTATTTGAAGAAATTAGAGGAAACTATTGTCAGCATTGTAAGTTTGGCCTTAAAAACCAAATCAAAAAAATCTGATTATGATGATTTATTGATCAAATTATTTGAAGCCTCGGTTCGTTATACCAAATTTTCAAAAGTTGAGGTTCAAGATTTAGAAGTCTTAGAATTGGATTATTTTACGTCGCAATTAGAGAAATTATATCTGATTGATATGGCCGGAATGGCGCTTTGGAACGACCTTGAAATGGAAAGAAACGAAGCTTCCTTTTTATATGAATTGGCTAAATTAATGCACGTTCCCGATAATTTTGTAACCGAAAGCATTGCTTCCACTGACGAATTTATCAATAAATACAAGAAACAAATTCCATATTTCAATTATTCAAATCCAGTGAAGCATTTTTATGATCAGACGACTCAAAACGTGAAGACTTTGATTTCTAGAAATAAAACGAGATTGGCTAAAGAATTATCGAACAACGGAGATTTGGTGCTTTTATTGACACATTCCACACACCGAAGCTTGGATGCCAAAGAAAAGAAAAAGATGAAAAAACAGCTGTTGGAAATTTGTAAAACCATTCCGTCGCTGACCATTTTTCTTTTGCCCGGCGGAAGTTTACTGCTTCCGATATTAATCAAATTTATTCCGCAAATACTTCCTTCGACGTTTAATGAAAACTTAGAAAAAGACGAATAAAAAAGCCTCCGTGAAGAGGCTTTTTGTTTTTAAAATATCAACTGGTAAACTGTATCTAAATCTTGATTGTTAGAAAGATTCACGTCCAAATCTTTTACAAGTCCGTTATTTAATCTGTAAACCCAACCGTGAAGGTGCAAATCTTGTCCGTTTTTCCAAGCGTTTTGCACGATTGAAGTTTTAGCCAAATCAAGCACATTTTCTTTGACGTTTAATTCCACGAATGCGTCAAAACGATCTTTTTCGTCAATTATCGAATTCAAAAAATTGTGATGATGTCTGTAAATATCTTTGATGTGACGAATCCAGTTGTCAATCAATCCGATGGAAGAATTTCCCATCGCCGCTTTTACACCACCGCAACCATAATGTCCGCAGACGATCACGTGCTCTACTTTCAAAACATTCACGGCATAATCCAAAACGCTCAACATATTCATATCAGAGTGAATGACCATATTTGCAATGTTTCTGTGTACAAAAACTTCGCCCGGTTGCGCGCCAATTACCTCATTAGCAGGAACTCTCGAATCAGAACAGCCAATCCACAATAATGGTGGCGCCTGTCCTTCAGCTAGTCTCTCAAAATATTGTGGGTCTGTGTCAATTTTCGATTTTACCCAATTTCTATTTCCGTCTAAAATTTTCTTATAAAAATCACTCATTTTTCTAGTTTTTAAATTATTGAATTAGATATTAAAATCTGCTTCGTTATTATTTCTTTTATCCTTTAAAATCGTCATACATTGTTCATATTCCAATTTTGTTTGTTTTCTCAACCTTGATTCTTCATAATTTTCAAAAAAAACGTGGTTGTCGTTTATGTCATCTAGCTCATAAACTTTCTTAAAGCCTTTTAATTTCACTTTTATGTTTTCTTCCAAAGCTTTTATAGTAGCAAATTCTTGAATCAAATCTAAAACATCATGTGCAATGTACACCGTGTCAGAAGCATTTATAACGACATGCGAATTTTCAGGTATTTGGGACAGTGTATTTTTTATCGCAGCCTTATTCAAGAACGAAACTTCCTGTGCCAGATCAATTCTGATGACGTCACCATCTTCAAATTTTTCTTTACTGAAACGATATGCACGTTGCAAATTTCCTCTTAAAATAAATAAAACGCTGATGATAATTCCAAGCGCCACACCTTTCAAAAGATCTGTGAAAACGACAGCAAGTGTTGTCGCAAAAAACGGAAAATATACATACTGGTTACGAGTTATTGCTTTTCTAAAATCGATAACTGTTCTGAATTTATAGACGCAATATGCCAAAATAGCGAATGAGATTCCTGCGAATACAATTATTCCGGTCAAGCCAAATTGTGGCGTTGTGTACGCGACGATTATTGCAATTATTGAACATATAAGTATATTGATTTCTCTTGGCATATATACCGCGAAATGTTTGATATTTGGAACTGCCAGTTTATATCCAACTACCAAAAGAACCGCAGCAAGAGTTGCCAGCGGAATTTTATTTAAAAGGAATGGGATAGAAAGTACGCTTATCAGCAATAAAACACCGTGAATAATTGACGACATTTTTGTCTTTGCACCGGCGTTAGCGTTGGCCGAAGAACGAACAACAACAGATGTCATTGGCAAACCTCCGATTAAAGAACTAATAATATTACCAATTCCTTGTGCTTTTAACTCGACATTCGTATCAGTATACCTTTTCTGAACATCCATCCTGTCAGACGCTTCGATGCAAAGCAGCGTTTCAATTGAGGCTACAATTGCAATAGTAGCTCCAATCGTCCAAACTTTCATATCTGCAAATCCGTTAAAATCTGGCGTGACAATTATATTTTTAAAATCATTCCAGGTTTTTGGCACCGGAAGATCAACTAAATGTTCCTTTGCAATTGCCAAACTACTTCCTGACGATATAAAAATTTGATTTAAAACTACGCCAACAACTACAGCAACTAGAGCACCCGGAACTAACTTTAATCTTTTTAAAAAGTCTATTTTATCCCACGAAATTAAAATTGCTAGCGAAATAACAGTGATTAAAATAGCGCCAAAATGTACGTGATTAAAGGCGTCCAAAAGTGAATCAAAAGCATTTCCACTTTTTTCTACAAAGGCCTCATCGCCTTCAAAGTCGCTATCATAACCCACAGCGTGCGGAATTTGTTTCAAGATGATAATTACTCCAATTCCCGCAAGCATCCCCTCGATTACATTTGTCGGAAAATAATTTGAAATACTGCCAGCTTTTAAAAATCCAAGAATTAGTTGAATAATACCAGCAATCAAGCCAGCTGTTAAAAAGATGTCAAATGCTTTTAAATCAGTGATTGCGGTCAAAACGATTGCGGTCAAACCTGCAGCCGGCCCGGAAACACTGATATGAGATCGACTCATGATTCCCACTACAATTCCGCCAACTACACCTGCAATAATACCTGAAAGCGGTGGCGCTTTTGAAGCCAATGCAATTCCTAAACATAACGGAAGAGCCACCAAAAAAACCACTAAACCCGATGGAAAATCAGATTTAAGGTTGGCAAAAATATTTACTTTTTTTGTCATAATACCTCGAAAATTTAATACAAATAGTGAACCCGCATTAAAGAAATGCAAGTTATGATCTTGAAGTTTTCAAAATCGATTAAAATGTATTAAATCAAGTTGGGCGGTGGAGAAAAAATCACCGAAGAAGCCTTGTCATATTTCAAACTGTGTTGCGATATGATTATGCTAGACGATTTTGCAGTGTATTTTGAAAATACCAAATAGTCAATAAAATTTAAGTCGGCCTTGAGCTCCTTTAGTTCCTTACAAGAATGATTGTGTTGTTCCTCTTCAGACATACTGTAAATCATAGAAGTATCAACATCTTCCTTGATCAGACCCACGACCGTTGGCGTCACGATAAAAGTGAGAAACATTAAGAGAACTATTTTAACAGCAAATTTCATTGTGGCGAAAGTAATTATAAAAAAACTCAGTTGGTAAGCCTATAAATTATTTTAATTAAATTTTAACAAATATAAAAAATGCAATGACTATATTAATATAATCATTGCACTTTTTAAAAAATTTGAGCAACTTTTTTAGATTTTTTCCTCTAACCAAGCTTTCATCATCCAGATCGTTTTTTCCTGTTCTTTAATAAAATCGCTCATCATGGAGTTGGTTCCTTCATCGTTAGCGTCACCAGATTTATTCAAAAGGTCTCTTTCAATTTTTAGCAATTCAGAAAGTGAAGTTACAATCAAATGAACAGCCTCTTCATCGACAGAAATATTTTTACCAACTTTAATTTTATTATTTTCAACATAATCTTGAAAAGTATGCAATGGTTTTCCGCCAATTGTCAAAACTCGTTCTGCAATTAAATCAATTTTCAATTGAGCGTCATTATATAATTCTTCAAATTTCACGTGTAAATCAAAAAAACGCTTTCCCCTGATATTCCAGTGAATTCCTCTTAAATTTTGATAGTAAACCTGAAAACTCGAAAGTAATATATTCAAATCATTTGCAATTTCTTCCGTCTCTTTTACAGGCAATCCTAAAATATTTGTTTTCATTTTTTGTGTGTTTTAAATTCTAAATATAAAGTTATTAAATTTTAAATAGTTAAATCATAAAGAAATCTTATAATTATTTATCTTTGCATCACAAAATACTATACCAATGACTATCACTCAATTATATTATGTTTTGGCTGTGGCCGAAAATAAAAATTTTACGCTTGCCGCAGAAAAATGTTTTGTGACTCAACCCACATTGAGCATGCAGATTCAAAAGTTAGAAGATGAACTTGGAATTTTAATTTTTGACAGAAGTAAAAAGCCAATCCAGTTGACTGAAATCGGGCAAAAAATTGTAACGCAAGCTAAAAATATCGTCAACGAATCTGGCAGAATCCAAGATATTGTGGATCAACAAAAAGGTTTTATTGGCGGTGAATTCAAATTAGGAATTATTCCAACGATTATGCCGACGCTTTTGCCAATGTTTTTGAACAACTTCATCAAGAAATATCCAAAAATAAAATTGGTGATCGAAGAACATAATACCGAAGAAATTATCATGAGATTAAAAAACGGACACTTGGATGCTGCGATTGCCGCAACACCTTTGGAAGATGAAAAAATCAAAGAAATTGTTTTGTATTATGAACCTTTCGTGGCTTATTTTCCAGAAAATCATAGCAGTTTTCAGAAAGAAGAAATTGAAGTCGCCGACATTGACGTCGATAATTTATTGCTGTTACAAGACGGACATTGTTTCCGCGATGGAATTTTAAATTTGTGTAAAAACATCAATTCTTCTGATGACACAACTTTCCAAATTGAAAGCGGAAGCTTTGAAACATTGATAAAATTGGCAGACGAAGGTTTGGGAACCACGCTCCTTCCCTATTTGCACACTTTGGATTTAAAGGATAAAGACAAGTTGAAATTAAGGCAATTTAAGGATCCAAAACCATCGAGAGAAGTAAGTCTGATTTTCCCAAAAAGCGAACTTAAAATTCACATTATCGACGCTTTAAGACAAGTGATTGCAGGAGTTGTGAAAGGCGCAATTGTTTTCCAAAACGTTCAGATTATCAGTCCGCTTTCGAAAAAACCTTGATTTTTATCAAGGCTTCTCAAATTAGAAAAATTCGTGAATTCGTGGCAAAAGGACAAGAAAAAAGGAGCCATTTAAGCTCCTTCTTTTTTTATTTGTTAACTATAATCAAACACTGCTTTAGTTCTGGTTTTTCGACTGTGTAGCTCAAAAGCCATTCTGTCAATTGCTCGATTTCATAAGGAAGCAAACTTCTGATTGCTTTCTCTAACTCTTTACAAAATAATAAAGGATCGAAACTCACTCTTTCAAGGATAGATTTTGTAAAGGCAAACATTGGTCTTGTCATAGTGAAAATTAAATTATTGGAGGTTAATGTTTCTTGTAGAACGTTTAGTAAAATTAGTCTTTTAATTAATACGCTTTCATAAAAAAACGTTAAGAACCGATGTATGTTTTCCTAATTAACATTTTTGTTGAAATATATTCAACTTATAACTTTCTCGCTCTCAGCATTTCGCGCTTTCCTGGAGGGCCGTTTAGTTTTTCAACTTGAAAACCAGATTCTTTCATCGCATTTTTAATCGAACTCCTGCAAGCGTACGTAACTAAAATTCCGTTGGGTTTTAAAGCTTTGAACATAGTTTGGAAGACTTCGAGCGACCATAATTCGGGTTGCACCCTAAATCCAAAAGCGTCAAAATAAATTAAGTCGTATTTTTCCCCTTCATTAATTTCTTGAAACTTTTTGTTCTGTTTTTCCAAAGTAAAATTTGAATCTAATTCCACTTTTTCATCCCAAGTTGCTTGATGCATTTTAAGGAAAATTTCTTCGGAAGAATTCGCTTCCAATTCAGAAACATAATTCATTTTCAAAGCATCTTCTTCAGAAACCGGATATGCTTCTACGCCAGTATAATTAATAGTTTGTCTTGAATTTTTTGCTTCTAAATAAGTTATAAAAGCATTCAATCCGGTTCCGAAACCAATCTCTAAAATAGAAACGGACTCCCCTGAAAATAAGGAAAGTCCGTTTTTTATAAATACATGTTTTGCTTCTTGAATTGCTCCAAATTTTGAATGATACGTTTCATTCCAGTCTGGCAATAAGATGGAAGTCGAGCCATCTTTAGTTTGAATAATTTCTCTTTTCATTTAAATTTCTTCAGAATAAATTATTCTATAAACAATTTCTTAATCCTTGGAATTGGTCCTGAACATTTCACTTGATGGCAAGCCACACAAGCTGAAATTCCAGCATTAAAATGTTCTTTTGCATTCTTTGGATCTTCATAAATCAGCTTTTGCGAATTGATGAAAACGGAGGCTTGTTCCTTAAAAAAAGCGTCGTTTTCAGATTCGTCGGTCATCGCCGATTTGTGAATTTTCAAGAAATGCGAAGGAAATTCCCCAATCGTATCGCCGTTTTTAATCCTTTCTTTCAATCGCTGATTGTCCACATACATTTGTTCCATCAAAGCCGCCATTTCTGACATTTCATACATTTCAAACTCTTTAGAATCTGCTTTTTCTGGAACTTCTTTTTTAGCAACAGGTTTCACTTCTTCCTTTTTATTACAGCTGGAAAGAATGAAAATTGACAAAAGAATTAAAAAAAATTGTTTCATTATTTGCTAATTAAAACACCGTCAGCTTGAAAAGCATACGTGATTTTTGGTTGTGTAATTTTGTCGATTTCAGCTTGAGATTTTCCGCCATCTTTTGCATAATGTTGTAATTCAGCTACTGAAATTTCATCAACAAAAGCTCTTCCGCTAACGATAGCTTCTGAATTGTCAGCATTTAAAGGAACGAAGAAACCATAATCTTTAAAACGAACAAACGATTCAGAATTATTGGCCAAATCCATTTTCATCCAGCAGCCTTTTTTCTTGCAAACAGAATTGATTTTAGATTTGAATTTAACGGCAAGCGTATCGCCTTTTTTCATCGTTTTGTATTTTGCAAGCATTTGATCTTTTGTCAACGCTTTGTCTGCCAAAATTTTATCTCCAAAAGAAGCATATTCTACCTTTACTTCTTTTGTTGGAACAACTTCAATTACGTTTTTACCCTCCTTAACTTCTTCATTAACAGCCACATCTGTAACTTCTGTAACATCCTGCTCTGTCGCGACTACGGTATCTTTAGTAATAGAAGCAGTATCAACTGGTGTCTCAATATTAGTTTCATCAACTTCAACTTCCTTTGATTTATCAGCGCAGCTAGCAAAAATAGCCAGTGAACACGCCAATACAAATATATTTTTCATGATGTAAAATTTTAATTTATGCTACAAAAATAACTAGATTATTCAAAAGAAGCGCGTTCTAAATAATAATTTTCGGTTTTTATTGACAAATTGCCATTTTTTTAAGCCGGATTCGCATGATTGCAGAAAATTTGATTTGGAAGAGAACTTATTTATTGAAATATATAATTAGGTAACAAATTTTATTAATTTAGCAAAATCAACATTTCAAAGCTAAATGTTGTGTTATTTCCATATTAAAACATTGAATAATAAATAGTTACAAAAATATAATCTAAGATAAATGGATAATAAAAATAGCAGCGAAATCGATTTAGTTAGAGCTTCTGCTTCAAAAATTGGCGAAATTGATTTTGAGAACCTTGCTTTCGGAAATGTATTTACAGACCACATGTTGCAATGTGACTTTAAAGATGGAAAATGGCAAACACCTACCATAAAACCTTATGAACCTTTTTTAATTGATCCTTCTGCAAAAGTTTTTCATTATGGCCAGGCAATTTTTGAAGGAATGAAAGCCTATAAAGATGACAGCGATGACGTTTGGCTTTTTAGACCCGATGAAAATTTCCACAGATTCAATGCTTCTGCAAAGCGAATGGCGATGCCTGAAGTTCCGGAAGAAATCTTCTTGGGCGGTTTGCACGAAATCTTGAAAATCGAAAAAGAGTGGGTTCGAAAAGGAAAAGGTAACTCCTTATATATACGTCCGTTTATGATTGCGATTGGAACTGGTGTAATCGCGGCTCCATCGACGCAGTATCGTTTCATGATCATACTTTCTCCTGCAAAGTCGTATTATTCTGGAGAAGTGAAAGTGATTATCGCAGAACATTTCAGCCGTGCAGCAAACGGAGGAATCGGTGCGGCAAAAGCAGCCGGGAATTATTCTGCACAGTTTTACCCAACGAAATTAGCGAATGACAAAGGTTTTCAACAAATAATCTGGACCGATGACGCTACGCACACAAAATTAGAAGAAGCGGGAACAATGAACGTTTTCTTTAGAATAAACGACACCTTATTTACAGCTCCAACAAGCGAACGAATTTTGGACGGAATTACCCGAAAAAGTCTAATTTCCATTGCCGAGCGTGACGGAATTGATATCCAAGTTCGTTCTGTTTTAGTTTGGGAACTTGTCGAAGCTGCTAAAAACGGAACTTTGAAAGAAATTTTTGGTGCTGGAACGGCGGCCGTTGTGAATCCAATCATTGGCTTTTCGTATAAAGACGAATATTTTGAATTGCCAAAACAAGAAGATTCAATCGCGTTGAAACTTAAAGACAAATTGACGAATATCCAATATAAATTGGAA
>Ga0265780_10000812_pt1 | contig 46465 bp, 54 predicted proteins | sample P1T30metagenome_FD_192432 | JGI IMG/M metagenome (GOLD analysis project Ga0265780, IMG submission 192432) | Plant litter microbial communities from East Loma Ridge, Irvine, California - P1 T30 | ecosystem: Environmental > Terrestrial > Plant litter > Unclassified | place: USA: California... | reverse complement strand
CGCGTGTCAGCAAGGATGCATCGATTCTGCACGGGGCTAGGCCGGAAGCTGTTCTTTCGATTCACAATTGACTACCCGGGAGGAGTTCCCCGACTAACGAGTATGTATGGTACGTTACGTGCATTCACCAGTAATGCACCATGCCTATGCGAGGGCTAAAGCCTTGATCCAATCCCCTTGGTAAGCCAATCTGTTCCACGACTTGCTGCTAACCATAATAATACCGTACTTATGGAGCCTTCAGCCACATGACATTCCCTTGACCCTCTCGAACGTTGCCTGCAGTTCTTAAAATCGTCTACCCGCCCTGATCCACAAAAGTCTACGCTATAACTCACACCAAGCTTTTCACTACAGCAAAACTCCTACCTTTGAGAGATCAATCGGAAATCAAGTCATTCTTGACCCACCGTCTAGCACATCACAGACTCTTTCCTGAATACCACCTCAACAAACACGAATACAATTTACGGACATGATGGGCGTCGAGAAAGCCCTGTTGAGACGCGGTAATGGCACCGACGTACCAAAGAAGTACGATGAGGTTGCCATAGAGTACACAGGTCACACAATCTTCTCACATGCCAACTTCGCCTGGCTGATCAGAATTGCAGGCTGGCTCTTTGACGATTGCGCACCGGATAGAAAAGGGAAACAGTGAGTAGCACTAGAGGCAGCTTCTGCTATACGAACTTGTTTTGTCTTCAGTTCTGACTGTTTATAGGTTCGACTCTTCTGTAGGCCGTGGCGACCTGATGACACCAATAGGCGTTGGCCGCGTCATTCGAGGTCGGTAGAACCACCCAATCTCGTTTGAACTCACACAGTCGTCAACCTGCTCACCGTTCGTATTGTTGAGTAGTGTGTATATGCGGACTGACGGTTTTGCACAGGTTGGGATGAAGGCATTCTAGGGTCAACGTCGGGCTCGCCCATGACTTTGGGCGAGAAAGCGTCTTTGGTAATCACAGCGTATGTGATACATGCTAGCACGCTTGTTTGGTATGACGCTAACGTTTGATAGTGACTATGGATATGGCGAGAGGTGAGTTAATTTCTTAGTCTACCAACGAGATTGTCTCGAAAGCCACCAGTCTACCTAGACGCACCCTTCGCAAACGCCCATCATTACCAACATCTGTCTCTCTGAACGCGGAATCAAATACAATGGTGTGCCGCCGCAACCACCGAAAATCCTGCCGAACTTGAACCAACCATCGAGATGCTGTGGAACACGGGCTGCTGCAGCTGCAACGCCTCACGCGAGCACATCAGGCAGATGATCAGATTAGATCCAGACGAAGACTCGCTGACCAGATGTCCGTCTAGTGGATTTCCAGGCTACATTCCAAAGAACGCCAAATTGATTTTGTAGGTCACCATTTCCTGCATCATATTCACCGTTCACGATTGCATCGCAACATCGACATAATGGACGGTATCCACTTTCGTGCTTGGTTGGGCTGGGAGCGTTGGTCATCCACACTCCACGTATCTCACACCAACGCAACGTGTCGCGCTGATGGCGTGCTCTGCAAGACACCAATTTCCTTACGCCTCATACACGGAATAGTTCAACCCGGGCTAACAACAACAGTGACGTGGAGCTGAAGGCAATCAACGGTAGAAGATCTTGTACGTCGTAATTCCTACGACTACATCAGTGCGCCATAAGCCGGTCGACATGGGATCCCGTGGCTACCCGACCCATGAGCCACTCGCGCAACCAATTAAGCTTGAAAGCGACACTCCAAGGCAAAAGCTGAATCCATTCGCATGCATTGAGGCACAGGCCGCGGGACGATAAGGCTTCTTTGGTAGCATCCAGCATACCATGCTCGTTACTGAGACCAACTCACACAGAAGTTATGGAACATGAAGTTGCTATATTCGCTTTAACTCGGCGTTTGGAGATTGGGACAACGAGGCGAATAGACCGTGGGCCGAACAATCGATTTCTCAGCCTATTCAGCGGTGCAGCTCTTGCTCTCCGACTTGTCCTCAGCTCGTAGATTATTCAGCTTGATTCTGTGAAGAGCTTAGTTATACGCACCACTTCACTTTCTGTCATGTCTATCAAAAGACGTGAATTTACGTCTCTCATAATCTTCATACATTCAAAGTCTACTCAGCCAACGTGAATTTGCGCATGACGGCTCGAATTAAGGACAGTGGCCAGCCGATTCTGCATGTGCTATTGATGGGGTATGATGTGTAGCGTCTATGACAGGTAGCACAAATCCGCGCACTCGAGGTCCAAGCAGGTTCGAGTTATTCCTACATGACAATGGCGTTGCTATTCGGCACGCTTAAACCCCTACAGAACAACGGCTCACACCGATATTCCGTAAGCTTTCCCGGTACTGGATCTTGGCTCTTCAAAGTTCCGTTCGGCATGCCGAACAAGCCACAATCCAAATGCAGGCAATCCATTATTGACGGATCATGGATGGCGGCAACAGCGCCTCCGGCATTTCAGAGGTAATATCATGACAATTGTTTAATTGTGGTCATAATAAACGGGCTCGCTGATCTATCAGACGGCCTTACTCATTCCACGTGGTATGACCATTGCCCATCCAAAATTGTCAACTTCCCACAGTGACATCAGAGCACGTGCTCCGTCAACTCATTTCAAACATTACTTCTTTTGCGATAAATGCTCGTGCTACCCCACGAAGAGATGTAGCGAGCCCGTCCCGCTGTCACCGCACATAGCCGAGTCGTTGGAAACTTAAACATTCCGAGAAACTTCCTGCAAATTTGCAAGCACTACCGGTGTACGCCCTGCATATAGTGAGTGCATTTTCAAAGTTTAATGCGCCTCGCTTCGACCAATTGCCGTGTCTGCATGCACGAAATAACACATTGGGACTTAGAACCATAGTCGGTAACAGAAGTCGTCATAGAACACAACATCAAGGCCCGTTCCGAGCGTCGTTGCTGACAGCGAGTACACCGGTCGCGGGCCGCGGGCCGCTGGAAGTCGCCCTGTTGCTTACGTGGGAGGGAGGAGGGGAATGGCTATAGTACGAATGGCCAAGTATATCGGAGTGAAGGCTAGGATCAAGTAAATGTTAGATTGGTGTTCGGTGGCGTGCATTGTAGGGACAACTCCGGTAAACACAGGATAGAGTCTGACAGTTGTGCTAAACAAAATCATACGCACGTGAAGCACGGTGACGAGCAATATACAATAAGTGAGCCCTGATTTGGCACGATGAGCGCTAGCCGTGGATCATAGCCCAGCAGGCTGCCTATATCGCACCAGCGTATACCGTTCTCCATGGGTCGCGCAGCTGTTGGGCTGTATGTACAAGGCAGGCTTGGAGGTTTGCTGCAGGTTTGTGGAGAGACGCATGCAGCTGCAATGTGATATGCATTGCGCACGTCAAGAACGTGCATGTGTGTGGTAGGTGGATCTTTGAGAATAAATCCTGCACCAGAATCTTGGTCGTACATGCAGTTCAAGAGTCTACACTTTGGGGCTGGGCGCTCGTATATGCGCAATGTTCGAAACATGGCAGGTACGGAGACGTAATTGAGGAAACTAAATGAGACGCCGGACGCTGAAGGAGACACCGCGAGAGGTAAGAAACGATGTGGAAGAAGCGACATACGGTACTCGACAGTGCCCAATAGTCTGGAAACTGAAGATATGCTACACTGACTGCCATCGTAAGTAAGTACCACTTGGTTTTAACCTTTGGTTTCCAGCTCATCCAAACAATCGTTGGTGAAGACAGTAAGCCGATACTGAGCACAGAAAACCTCACGGATGAATGCGCAAAGCATAAGTCCTTCCCATACCCGTGGATAGAAAACCATGGATGGAGTACAATGAATGCAGGTATTAAGTCGAACTTGCTGGGGACTTCAACCGTTACGAATGAGGAAAAGCAGCTCGATGACGCGAAGCAGCTTTCACCGCTACAAGAAGATGCCTGCAAGGCTGAGGCTGACAATAGAGTTCACGGAATGTGATGGTTAGGAAAGCATTTCGGCAGTGATCGCCATCGAGACCTGAGGTAAGTATTCAAAGGTGCGATCAAACGGCCGCATTCGATAAACATCGTACAATTGATGCCGCTTATCTGAGCTCCGCGGAGAGCCTCAGATCGTCGATTTCCAACCGATTCAGCAAGCGATGGAAGACTCATGCACATCGAATCAGGTGGCCGAGCTTAGCAAGTGCAGTCGAAAGACATGTACGAGCTAATTCGTGTTTAACGCGCCCCAATCAAGCCCTTGCCAAATGCCTTTGTGGCCCAGCTTCTGGTCTACATACGACAGTACAGGTACTCGGCGTTCATAGCGCTTGCTGAATGACTGCATACATCTGTAACGCAAGCGTAATTCCACTGGACTTTGAAGACCAAGGAAGTTCGCCCAATGAGAAGAGGCCAAGGCGTACACAGTATAGCAAAGAATGATCAGGTAGCCCGATCTAGTGCAGGCTCAAGGCACCCGACGACAGCCTAGGAAAATGGAGCTGGTGAGGGTGCTGCATGCATGTGCCCATACCGCAGTTCTTGGTCAGCGACCTTGATGTCCCAGCTCCTCCCATGTTGCCAGTTTTGTTGTTTCGACATTGTGTTGCTGATACCATCAACAGCCCAAAAGTTTCGTCAAGGTCGTAGTACTGCATGGTCGTTCGATCTAGGTCACTTCCCTGGCTGCTGTATTGAAAGTTCTGTGACCTTGTGCTCGGTAGCGTAAGATTTGCTGTAACACGGGCGTACCATGTGGACGGAACCACACGCTAAAGCACGTGGTGATTGATAGCATGGTAACAGACCAGAGGATGACTGCTATCGCTTGGATTGACGTGTCGAGCGACATGGGCAAAGTAGTGGCTTTGTGGTCCGTCCAGCGGAGAGTGAGACCAAAAGCGCGGTTATGAACGATGCTGAGTTTCCTTAAAGTGACTTAATTCGGTAAGTCATCATGCCGAGTTACCAGGACTTAGTAGACTCAATGGTCAAATTATTAAGAGGAAAGATGACATCAAACTGCGAATTGAGCAAAAGAGTGGAATCGCCACATCAAAAGCTGCTCGCTTGCATTGGAAAGAAAGAGCTGAAGATGTGCTAGGCCGAAGTCGAAATACACGTGTCGCATGATCGAACATTTGAACAAGAGAAGTAGAGTATCTAAGGAAAAGGTCAAGTCAAGACGGTATAACAGACGGAGAGTGCTAGAGAAAATTGCTGCAAAATCGCGGGATTGCACTTACCTCGCAGGCTCGAGGCTTCCCATGCATCTCGACAGGTGCGAACTGACTGCACCTGACGATGTTGCATCACAGTCACTGCTGCTCTCGAACACTTCCTTTGAAACGACACCTCTACACCGTTGTCCTTCTGCTGTGCTCAAATTCGTCACGGTGCTCCATTTCACAGCAGTTGCGCATCTGCTGCCAAGAACCTACTGTTGTAGAGTATACCATAATGAGTTTATCCAAATATCCCTTAAAGAACGAGGCGGAAGTTGAGGAAATGATGCTCATTCAGAAAAATATTGATTTTCTTTGGCGATCTGCTGTTGGCGGATGGGGAGATTATCGCGTGTTGGCTCAGCATCTTGTGGGTGGTCCGAGCTGCAAGATTGCGACATGGCGACAACGCACAGCATGCGCATGCGCTTGTCGTCCACACGAAAGATACCTCAGCGCGACAATACCAATGTATGATCGAACGCAATCAGCAAGTCGACACCTTTGGCGATGCTCGAAGTCAGCCGGCGGTGATGGAGAATTTCTTACACAGTAGATCGTATTTGCCACGCGACAAGTCGGAGTCTAGCCTTGGAGCCCCTTTTCCCAGTCTTGGTCGGAGACGACATCGTTTAGGGCCACCTGCAAGGCTCGCCAAGTTGGACAATTTCGGTCTTCATCCTTGGGCGCCGTTTCCTCACCAACTTAGAGATGTCCTGAGTGAGTGGCTCACACTTCTCAACCAAGGGACGGCTGTTGATGTTGTTTGATGCTTCGCACGCGCCCGACTACTCGCCGCGTTACAGTCGAAAGTTTCTTCTGCCCGCTGCACACCACTGCCAAAGAGAAGCTGACTCGGATCGACACACCCCGGCTGTAATGTACTGCGCTTTTGCAGCTTATCCGACATGAGCTGGTCCAGAATACAGCCAATTATCAGGCATAGGCCCTGGCGATCAGGCACCAAAACATTTTGATTGGCTTACGGCTTGCTCGATTCGTATTAGATGCTTTTGTTGTGGGCCATCTCCGTACAAGCCACGACGTTTGGCACCGCCCTAAACAAGCCCACGCGATGAGTGACGATTCGTTCAATGGGGGGTGGACTCCTAGATGGCCCCTGTCTTCGCGTGCTAGGATTCAGCCATCTTATTTACTTGCATCCCCCGGGCGCGATTGAGTCGTTCGTTACCGCAACAAGCAGGACTCGTCGACACTCTCTTTGCTGAATATCTTCACTCTTTCAGGTGTTCAGCAGTCCTTCTTTTTGATCGACACTCCACGAGTCCTCGGCTTTTCGTCCCATATCGCGTCGGTTTCTACCAGCAAAATGCAGCTTACTACCTTCCTCTCCGCTGCGGCAGCCGTCGCGACCGTTTCGGCAACCTGGCCTCAGGATCAATACAAATCCCCCGGCGCGGTCGTTCTGAACCAGAAATGCGACCATTCGAAGCCGTACGCTCGCATCATAAACCGTTGCGATTACGACGTTCACGTACTACTTCCTGTGCCCGACTTACGCATGAGACATACACTGACATTGTACAACCACCTATAGATCTGGTCCATCGCTAAGAACAGCATTGACTGTCCCAAAGATGAGATGGTGACACTGAAGAAGGGCGAGATTTACAGCGAGAACTACCAAGACCCAGGAGCAAAATTCGAGAAGTCGGCCGGGGAGGGTATTTCGATCAAAGTGGGAAAGGACACCAACTGCTATGGCAGCAACCTCGTTCAATTGGAATACTTCCTGGAAAACCGACCTGACAAGGAGAACTACAAAGGCAACTATCTCGACGTATCTTACGTGGACTGCCTCGGCAACGATTGCCCCACGAAGAAGGAAGGATACTATCTGCAGGCAGGCAGCTCGACTGCGCGGACTGCTAAAGCTTCAGCTGACGGCTCTTGGTGCCCAATCTTGTCTTGCTCCGACCCGATCTCTTGCGCCAAAATGTCTTACATCCTCCCCGACGACGTTCAGACCAAGACTTGTGACTTGGAGTCCAGCATGGACTTCTACATGTGTGGATCTCACCCTCCTTCTGATGACGACGACAAGCCCGCCCCCTCTGCACCCCCGAAGGAGCCTGCGCCTAAGCCTATCGCCCCGAAGCCTTCCGCCCCCAAGCCAGTCGTGTCCAGCGCACCAGTTTACAAGGCCAACGTCGCTGCTGTTACCAGCGCTCCCGAAATTAAGGACGCTATCAAGGCACCTGTCAAGGTCAAGACGGAAATCGTCTACGTTACAGCCATCGAGTACGTCAACGCGAAGAGGCACGACCACGCGCACGCACACGCCCGTCGTCACCAGCAATTCCACGCATAATCGTAAACGATGCACATCACGGCGCAGGCATAGATGTTTGGGAAATGGAACTGTGCATATTACCCGCCGATAATCCAGATATCTGTTGCGCGATATACCCCGAGGAGAGCGACGAAGAGGGATGGAGAATCCTTTACAGTAATGACGAGGTAGACAGCGTCGCAGGCCAAATCTATTCATTCTCATCTACACCGACGCACGCTCGTCATTTCTTGTGCTACTACTTACTTCGTCCTACTTTTGGCTTCCATGCTCCGCCTTCCAACTCGGTCAACGATTCATGGAACATGGCGCTTTCTTCTTGAGCATACGATTAATTTACGAAGCCACGACACATCTTGTGAAGGTTCTAGCCACCTTACCTTTGCTAGCCGGTCACCGTTCTTACGTTCTACAATTTCATTCAGAGCTTTTCTCTTTGCTCTTTATGCTGGATGCAAGGTGTTGTACAGTTTTAGTCATCCGAGGCTGGTGTTTGTATGTACTCAGCAATACACTCGTTCGTTATTTCCGTGACTTTGCTTGCCATGTGCGCCAGTCTAATTTTGGTCATTCGCGTGCGCGGTGACACCATTGATCAATTTATCGGTACGTCGCACGATGCGTTTCACGACACTAGGCCACGCAATAGTCAATGTATGATTTGCTGTCAAAGCTAACGAATGCGCTTGTCTGTAATCCGATGATCGCCTAGAGGACTACAGCTCCTCTCCCCTTTCATGCCTAAACGAAAGTTTTTAACTCCTTTCCATCAAAATCCACTCTACGGATTCCTCCGTCTGTACCACGCAAATATCTTGTTCGATGGCGCGCTCGGAATATGGAAGCCTTGCTTAGGCGCGTCCACCCAGCTGACCGCATTGCGGCCGCCCACAACCTCAACGCCCCAGCGAACCCGCCCGTCTCTATCAATGAACCAACCGAGCATGGTCTTAATGTCTTTGTTCTTCTTCAGCTCAACGCGCTTTTGGGCCACTAGATCTAGGAAGTTGTCGCTACCAGCGACGAGAACGAGCATGTCGGCAATGAGTTGCACGTCGCGCTTCATGAAGCCTGTGTAGCTTCGCTGTAGGCAAACTACGATAAACGTTGTAAAAATGAGCCAGATCAAAATAGCGGTGGAGAGGTAGACAGCCGTTGTATTGAGGTGGAGCACGCGAATCCTGCTCGATACGGACACCGTGACGGTGCGGCCGGTGTCAAGGACCGGAAAAGTCTTCTCTGGTAAGGCGGTGTTGTTGGGACCGTAGGGTCTACCGATGAATAGCATGCTGCTGTCGTTGATAGGCTGATATGCATACCCACCCTTCGTCATGGACAAGCCGGCGTTGACGAAGTGCTGAAAGAATGTTTGAAATGTTCGATCCGCATGTGCCGCCATAGTCGTGAAGTTAAGAAGGGCCTCCGGCTTCTCGTCTGCCAACATATACATGCTGTAAGTCATAAGGTCCATGGACAGCCCATTGTTTTCGTCTTCGTAAGTAAAAGCATTCCCCTTTGTAGCGTCTGTGTATCTACCAACAGTCCCAAGCAGCGAATCCAAGAAGAGCACACCATATGACGCTGTGACATTTACTGACCCTGGCGAACTGTAGTTGACGTGTGTCCTGCCCTCAGACACGTGATTGGTAAAGACATCTGCCCATGCCGTATCTACATTAGTGGCAGTATCTTTAAGGTCGAAGGAGATGATGTTTCCAGTTCTTGGGTCCAGTGTTACGACAGTTTCGGCGGACTCGATGATGGGCTCGCAACGAGCAGCCTGGATTTGGGGCACTTCGGTAAAGAATAACTTCTTATGATCTCCCAAGCCATAAGACATATTGAAAGCTTTTCCGACGATCCACTTGGTACTAAATGGTAGAGGCCAGGTCAGGGACGTATATGGATAGTTGGTCTCCGTATCCTCTGGTGGATATATGGGAGACCAGAAGCCTGTTATCGCTTGCAGAGGGTTAGTCCTCGTCCCATTACCGCAGCAGGCCAATTCTCCGGTCCTCACTCTGGTAGTCATCCTCGCCAAGCTAGTCGTATGCGAGCTGGTTTCGAAGAACATATGGGGTAGTACTTGATACGAATTGATCTTTGTTGTATTTTCGATTTGAGCAAATTCCGCGGGTCGCCACATGTCACGATCATCGCTTAGATTGACCGCCTCGACCCATGATTCTGGATTTGCAACTTCCTGGATGGCCTTGCACTGTAATCGAGCTCGTATCGCAGATGTGCTGAAGGTGGCATTTGACGAAGAGTGTAAATTACTCTTGTTGCCCTGAACCGAGGCGGAACGTACATCAGCCTCACTGAGGAAGGCCGAGAAGTCGACAGGCAAGAAGCTCCAGCCATCGGCGGTCCAGGGAAGCTGCGAACCATTGTAAGAATGCTGTATACCTGCACCGTAAAGCCAGTTTGTGGACACGTCATTGTAAAGCCTGTCCAAAGTCTTGACTGCGGGATCACGCGAAGAGGACGTGCCCTCCGTGTTCACTTCGGAGACGATAGGTACCTGTCGCATTTCGAGATGCCGCGGGATTGAGACGGCGTGTACAACGTCGCGAGCATTTCTTTCGAACAAAGCTGACATTGAGACCGTCAAGACTTGTGTAAGGACGGAACCGATAGAGATCAGGCATAGCACCCAATGCTTTTTACGGCCAGCCTTGATGGCAGCGCCCAGCCACGACTTGGATCGATATGTCAGCCCAGCGCCGTCGCATATCGGAGTAGGGCCTCTAGACATCGATATGAAAGGTTGAAGAACACGGAATGTCGAATCAAGCTGATCCCACCAGAGGGCCACGAGGATACTACCAGTTTCAGTGCGACATTAGCGTTTGTCTCATACGTAGCGCATCTGAATGTTGCTCACCTAATCAACGTTGGCACAATGGAAATAGGAGCGAACGTGGGAAAGCTGAGCTTCAACCTCGACACGTCAGCTTCGTAGATGAAAGCGATTTGCGACAATTTTGACCGCGCCGAGAAGGCGTTCAAAGTGAGTATCCCAACGAGGACGAGTGTAAGAGCGAAGCCTAGAGAAAGAAGCCAGTGTATGCGTATTACTCCAGGTCGCCAATTGCTTTTCGCTTTCACTTTGATGGGAGGTTCTGGCAACCAGCGGTTAGCATGTTTAAGAAGACGACGTCGCAGACGTGAAGCAGACAACTCACCTGGATTGTCATCTCCTTTGAGTAGCTCGTTGTTGGTTGTCAGATACTTCTCACCCTGAAGAGCGGTGTAGAAATCAATTCGGTTCCGATTATGCATGCTCCTTATGATGGAGGACTGAAGTACGGGCTGATTCAACAGTAGGCTTACTCCGATGGCGCTTGAAGGGTCGGACTGTAGGTTTAGTGGTCTGTGAGTCACACGGGACTGCCACATGGTAACTACAAGAAGGGCAGAAGACGCAAAGAACAGTGCAGCGAGTGCATACCCTATCTCCACCAAGACAATTACCCGTAGCTGAACAAGCGTAGCCTTGCCCATGGCTACCTCAGTATCCACAAGCTCAGCACTAACGAAAGCATCTCGGAGCGTTTCCGAGAAGAAGCGGCCTTTAAGCCGAGCAGCTTGCTGAGGTATGGTGGGATCGTCAAGCATGGAGCTCAGATTGAAACGTGAGGATACAGCCAGTACTGGTGCCATTCCTGAGAAACCAAGCGCGACTCCCGGTCGAAACAGATTAGTTTGGATTGTTTCAGCCAGCAAAGTGGTGTAATCCATGTATGAATCCCATTCATCTTGTGTGCTTTGAGCGTGGAACTGTGGAATGTCGATGAGTCCTTCCTCGATATCCTCATAGTCTGCAACACCCTCGAACACTGTGCTCAGAGGAGCTTCAGGGTTTCCAGACATTGTCGCCTTGACGTTGTGCTTCTTCTTGCGGTACCGAGAATCGCACAGCAGCGCACGCATTCGGAAGTCAGGAGACCTGTCATAAGTAGCATTCTGAGGGATAAATCCAGGCTGTGGTCCCTGCTGCTCAGCTGAAGCCTTAGTGACGTACGGTGTGCTCATGATGATGATATCACGACCATTACACTGTGCTGAAGCGTTGACTCGGGAGTAGATGTCGGTTGAGGTCATATTCGATCGGAACATCCTGCCTCCAACCCTGAGGCCGCTGCTGCTTGTGGGGTAGAATGTTGATGCAGCAGACCAAGTCATTCCTCCGTACCCGGAGATGTCAACGGCGGGATGCATCGACAAGTTATATCTGCATTGGTCACCAGACTCTAGTTCGAAGGTGACCATCGGCTGGGTCCCGTTCGTAGGACCGTAGCCCTGGAGCAATGATCAGCACTTATCTCTCAAGCAGGTCATGTAACGCTTACCTGTGTCACATATACGTTGGAGTATCGCTTATTGGCGATCTCGGCACTTTTGAGTGTCATGGTCTGACATTGAAAGCTCGACTGGATTGTAATCGTCTCCGCGTCCCACGTTCCGTAAGGAGATGCCAGACGAGGACCGAATTGAGCTGCTTCTGACGATGGCCAAAAGGGAAAGGTCGTCGAGTTGTCCGTTACCCAGGCTGAAGTTGATACGTTCCTCAATGCAGCGTTCAGCATCCTGTAATATGTGTCCCGCGACGGTTGCATGGTCAACAGCGTATTGTTCTTCGGCACGACCCTTGTGAACTCGACGGTTCTGGGTACCAGAACTTCCTCAGATGTGAGCAATGCGGAAGACAGAGGCGAAATTGCTAGCAATGCAATGACGTTGACGAGTGCCGCGCAGAAAAGGGCTAGGCTGGTGCGGCCAATTTTCTTGCGCCGGAAGCAGGTATCGAAGAATATTGACCACCATGCTCTTGGAGTTTGCAAGAGGGTTCCATACGCATTCGCACCTCCGACCGGCGCTCTTGCTAACCGCGCAAATGGTTCGGTTCTTTTGACATCCTCAAACAGGATGACGGTCATCTGAGCGTATAGCACGGCAATTAAGGTAGGTACAAACCTCCAGCCGAAGAGCATGGCTGAAGTACCGTCATCTGTTCCGATACCGTGATTTTGTTTCGAGTAAACCGAGAGGTAGACCAAAATGCTGCCAAGACCGAGACTGACTGTAATAGGTAGTACGAGGAAGTACCATCGCAGAGTAAATGGCACCCAATTTGTCCTCTGCGTGCTGGTAGAAGGGTCTGTACCACGTCAACTACAAAGCTGACATGAAGGTGCCTGAGATAGCAGCGCAAAACTTACGAGGACTTTGCACCTGCGCCTGCGCCTGTATCAAGCCTGGTGTCGGAGTTCTCGATCTACTTATCGGAGGAAGAGGCTGCGACTGAAGAGGAGAGACAGGACTGCTTGCAGCCGGTGGTGTATGAGACATCTCGACGTCCAAAATTTCTTACGTCGAACACAAAACTACACAACCAAATCTTCAACGCAAAAAAATACAAACAAAAGATGATCGAACAGTACTTTCAACAGCGCAGCGAACGCCTCGCGATACATGTAGCGACTGCATGCTTTCCCCAGTAAAATGCCGAATGCGCCGCCCCCCGAAAATACATTGCGGCACAGGAACATCCCCATATCAAAAAGTATCGACAGACCCGGTAGTCTGTGAAGATCTAGTGTTTCAAGGTTGTGGTGCAATCATCTCGTGCTGTAAGCGCCCGGGTAGATGTGCAGCGGCTCGCGCCGCCAATCTGGGTTGCCGGCGGTAACATTGCGCTTGGCGTGCGGACTTGCGCTTCGCGATCGAATGGGCGGTTTGATGGAAGAATGCAGTGTGCGGAAATATCGATGGATTTGGGAAGTAGGTGTCTTTGGCATTGGGGGAGGAAGTGGGGCCGTGAGGATGTGCGCGAGAGACGCAGATCGCCCAAAATCGGTGCATGGGGAAATCGGACAACGAGCTGAATATGATCCTGGATATTTTCAAAGTACTTTTCAGCAAAGAAGGAAATCCAAATGCGACACACCACTGGCACGCGACTAGTATTGAAGCTCAAGATGGGGCGTCGAGCTTCACCGAGCACCTGCAGTCTTCTTGCTGTCCAGGCACCACGAGGCGAAGTCGAATCGAGCTTCACGCTCGCCTTTATATCCTCGCATGCTCGCCAACTGTGCAGAGCAAGTCATCATCGAAGCTGTCAGATACTGTGTTAATGCTTGTCTCCTAAATTTTCATCGAACCATGCTACCAGACTTCTTGCATCGCATATGGCACCTCGACACACCCATCGAGCATGACAATGAGCTCCAAGAAGAGCATTTCAGTGCGTTCCAGTCCTGAGGCGGAACCTTGTCGCCGAGAAAACAAGGTGCCCGCCTAGACAAGCGCGACATCAGCGGACTGGACTTGGAGCTCTTCCACTACGTGTACGACGATAGGGGACCGGGCTCGGTGCTGCGACAGCTGTTCGCGTACCTTCCTACGTGGTATGGGAACCAGGATGTGTTTACGCTAATGGCGAGGGAGATGCCACCCGTATTCCAGGAGGATTTTGCGGCCAGGCAAAAGGCGAGGAGTATGGCGGTGGGAAAGAGGGTGGGTGTGTGGGATTTGACCGAGTTCTTGGTTTTCAAGGTTGTCACTAGTCAAGTTGTGATGGAAGTAAAAAGTGAAGCCGAGTTGAATGGTGAGGTAGAGTAAGAGTTTCAAATAAATGACCAGAAGGCCAAGAGAAGGAGAGCTGAGTAGAAGCATGGGGTTCAATGAGGCAATACCTTATGGTGGCACTCTTGAGCGGAATCCAGCTTGGCGTTTCTCGACACATGTAATTGCTTTTCTCTTTTGAGATGCTTCTTCATTCGTCGTTATGCTTCTTCAATCGTCGTCTGTAGCACGCAGCTTCTCAGACCGCCTAGACAACTCCCGCAACTTCATGTCAATACTCGCAAGAGACGCAACCTGCCGCGGGGCCCCATTCGCCCCAGCTTTTTCGAAAAACAGCTGTGCTTGCTTCAGTTCGCGTTCGCGATTCGCAATCCGAGTAAGCCGCGCCTCATCCGACACTGAATCGTCCTCGCGAGAATTGTCGACGGTGTCCATATCCCAGTCCTCCTCATCCTCGTCGTTTCCAGCAAGTAGCGAGCTTATCCAGAGACAGACTTGGCCACGGAGTTCGAGCAAATTTGCTTGCTTGTCGAATGGCGGTGAAGCTACGAGCTGGTCGAGACGCTCGGCGATCTCCGTTGCTCGAGCGAGCTCTTCGACTTGTATGGCATCCTCACGAGCGCGGATGTCGTCTGCGGATTGGCCAAGCACGCTGTCGTGGGACTGGCTTCTTGATCTAGTTCGCGAGGGCTGTGTACTCTTTCTTGCCCGCCTACTCTTCTCGTTGACTTCGAATATCCATAGTGAGAACATGGCTGGGTAGAAACTTCGCTCGTCGACAGCTTTGGCATTGAGCTTGCGGTACGGGTACTGGATGACCAAGCGCTCGTAGTACTCTCTTGCTAGCACGAAGCCTTCTTCAGAGAACATGTTTTCGCTGAGACTTTGCTGGTCAGGTGCCTGTCCTGCTTCGACATTCGCTGGAGGTGCAGGACGTCTTCGAAGTAATATTTCAGCACCGATACCCCAGCGTTCGTGGTTCCGTGGGTCGACATGATGTCCTCCCGCGATCTGAGTTCGTAGCAGCATACCCCAGGCTCTTCCCGCACGCTCATAGTCCCCGTCCAGCAAGCACCGATGCATCACCGCCGTGAGGACATTGAGATGTCGCGTTCTGAGCGAAGCCGAGTCACCTTTCCATCCAGCATCGACAGTGTACAGACGTATCGGTGACTTTGCAATCTCTTGCTCGATCTGTTTCGGTCCATAGTAATCTGTTTTAGGACTACCGGCTGAATGAGGAAATGGTGATGCAGGTATTTGATCGTCTTGGTCGTGTGATAGGCCTGCCGTGCGCAGCTGAGCTACTTCCGGTGAGGCATATGCGGCGTACCTGTGCGATTTGGAGGTGGAAGTACCACTTGCCTCAGGCTCGGGACTGGCAGACTCATCTTCTACGAAATTGCGGCGGCGCTTCTTGACTTTTCTGTAGTGGCTTGCGCGCAGTGAGCGTGTCGTTTGCTGGTTGCTGGTGAGCTGTGAGGCGAACATGGCCTCGCAGGTCCTTCGAAGACTGGTAGTCAGGCTTGCATGATGACTTAATCTCCAGCAGTGGATCGCATATGCATGAAATGGGTGTCTAGTGAAGGGTGCTAGCCGTAAAGGTGGAGCCGTATGGTCTCGATCGCGTTAGCGCGCCATTTGGTCGCGCATCACCGCCTGGCCGCCGAACCTCAGCAGTCGGAGTGTCAGGCTTCGAAGCTACACGACTCCCTCTCTCTTCCCACCACCTATTCTTCTCGAGGCGCGCCTTCTTTGCTGAAGGGCCTCGCAACATGGGGCAGGCCAACTCGACAGGCACCGCGGAGCCCCGTCCCCGCAGAGCCCGGCCGTCTTCATGGGCGCCTTCACTGCTGCACCGCCCGGCGCAGGCCGAGAGCGACAATGTGCCAGAAATGGTGAACGCTTCGCACGACTACTCGAGCCCGCTGTCGCAGCGGAGAAACCCGCTGCGCCGCCTGTCCTCGCTGTACGGGCGGCACGAAAGGCATGATGCTGGCCCATCTCGCCGTGATACTGCGCTGGTGCCGACCCGCTCGCCCTCGAGGCTGACCAGGGCTCGCACGTCTCTGAGTTCCATACCAGGGCTCCTTCACCGTCGACCTACCCTTAGCTCGCGTAGCACTGAGCCCGTCTCACGGCTGGATGTACAAACAAGCAGCGTCGCCCCTTCCTCCTCCGTCTGGACCAGTAGAACCGACCATGGCCCGTTCCTTCCTCGCGTGCAGATCCCCGAGCTGGACATCGACATCGACGGCCTGCTGCAAGAGGCGGCCACCCCAGAGCAAACAGACGGACACAGGGCATGGCCACGGCCGCTGTCGCCCTTCGCGCCGCCCAGGCGAGAGGGCGGCCGCCCGCTGTCCATGCTTCCCTCGCAGCGGAGGTTCCGCAACCTGCTGGGGTCCCGTCGAAGGCGGTCGATGTGGAGCGACGAAGATCAGATGGACAACATTGAGCGATTGCGGAGGGGCGAGGACCAGGCTGACGTGCTGTCTCGCCTCCTCTCACTTGCTGCGGCAGCCACTGCGGCCTCTCTAGTGGGCGACGATAACCCGGCGGCGACACGGGACGGCACATTCGACACATTCTTACAGTCGTTACAGAACGGCAGCATAGCATCAGCCTTGAGGAACAACGAGGGCGGAGACAACAACGACAGTGCGGGTGGTGGCCAGCAGCCGCTGAACTTCTTCAGGATGTTCAGGTTCGGGACGAACACCGAAGAGGGAAGAGAACACATACAGGGCAGCCATGGCAGCGCGTCTGGCTCGGCAGCTCAGGCAGGCGAGGTGGACGGCGAGGGCAGGATGGTGCCTATCATCATCGTGGGCATCCGGTCTATCAATCCGGGCGCAAGCACAGGACCAGACGACGGCAATATTCCACCCTTCATCGATGCCCTGTCTAGCTTTCCCACGCCTCCTACGTCCCCCGGCGACAACGAACACATCCTACGACCTCCGCAGAACGGAACACGCTTCAGCCACCGCAGACGAGCATCCATGGGCGGCTTCAACTTCCCATCCAACTACGACAGCCAGAGACACCACCGCGCACATCATCAGGACCGGCAAAGGCCGTGGTCTGTTACAGACTCGCCCTCGGGCCCACTTCCTCCTCCCTCAACACCAGCAACCAGCTTTGGCCTCTCCGCCGAGCCTTCTGGTGCTACAACACCCGCTACCTCGACGTCGCCGCCCTCACCTACAATGCAATCGGCAGCGCCTTCGCGGCGAGGGAGCTTTGTGCGAAGAGCAGCTACTCCTGCACTGGCTCCCACTGCCGAGGAGCCGCAGCCAACGCAGCGCAACTCTCGTCCGCGACGCATGAGCGAATCTGATTTCACGAGATACGGTGCAGGTGCGCCGAGGCGGAGAGGCGTCGTGGAGCCGGATAACAATCCTGGGGAAGGATCGAGGAGCTGGATTATTTACGTGCTGGGTGGCAGCTATCCAGAGAACCACCCTATCTTGACAACACCAAGCTTGTTCACAGACTCGCCGACTTACGAGGACATGATGCTGCTCTCGTCAATTCTGGGACCAGCGAAACCGCCGGTCGCAAGCGAAGAGGACGTGGCCTCGGCACCAGGCCTGTTCAGAGTCACCAACATTGGCGGTGTACTCATGGCAGAGGCTGTCGATGGTGAAGAGACGATAAGCCTCGCCAACGATGCGCGCTGCCTGGTGTGTCTGTGTGACTTCGAAGCGGATGAGGAGGCAAGGAAGCTGGTCAAGTGCGAGCATGTGTTCCACAAGATCTGCATCGATCAGGTAAGTCCCAATAGTGTCATACGAGATGTGCAGAATGCTAACTCTACACAGTGGTTGACGACAGGCCGCAACTCATGCCCTCTATGCAGAGGACAAGGCGTGGACGAGAAAGCTCAAGACGAGGCTGAGGCATCTATCACAGACGAGGCTGAGGCATCCATCACAGACGAGGCACTTGTATCGTCTCTAGCACCTCCAGCAGCTCCTATCATCTAGCGAGCCCTACTCCTCCTTCGTGCATCTTCTTGATATATACCCCGTTCATTCTTTCCTTTGGCTCGCAGTGGATATACCTATGCTTCTTTCCAACTCTTTTCTATCTCCTATAGGCAGTCACGCTTGGGTTGGGTTCCCTTTATCTCATGGGCGAACCAAGGCGTTTGGGGCACATGGGCAGGAAAGTGGGGATTATGGCATCGATGAGATCGGGCATCATGTTCAGGGCGGATTGGTTTTTCCATTTTGGGGAGAGCATATCAAACGACTTCTACGACTATCTTTTTCTCTTTATCTGAGATGTGTATATGCAGGGAGGAATTGGGTCTGGTACAAGGGTGATGCGGCTATGATGTAGCCCGCAACAAAGTAATGAAACGATATCACAATGTCACAGTTAACCACCTACCTTCAAGTACTGATTGGCTCGCGTTGCATTCTTAAACCGTAGATTGTATGTAAGTTATGTACTTGAATCGAAGTAGTTACATCCGCGGATGCAGTTTAATTATGTATACGGCAATACGCTGCTTACCCTTACACACCCTTGTCCCCATCCAATACGAGTACGCACCAAATGGGGCAGCCCGCCCGAAAGCAGAAGGATGCGCTCAGGGTTACCGTGCTTGCCGCTGTGCCGCACGGTATATGGCGCGAGCGATTGATATACATACGTATCCACTGTTGTCCCGGGGATGTGTAAAGTATAGTTGGGCTTTACTGTGTTTGTATGCTGCGCCGAGAGGGATGGATGCATTTAGATGGTAGTTATGGGTGGGTACGTTCATTGTCACCGGTTGACATGGCGTGATGGATGTGCAGTGCGTAGGAAATCCCGGGAGTCTGGGCGAGTATTGGTGGGGTTTAGGCACTGTGTTTGTACGCACGGGGCTGACAGGAGGATGGAATGGATATCTGGGTACCGAATGCTGCTTTTGGGTGTTGATTTGCTTGTGAAATAGGAATTGCCTCGGTGTTTAATCACTAGCGTACCCTTTGTAGTGGCAGTGAAAGGCAGTGCAACTTCTCGGCTGGTCACAGTTCAGAAGGAAGGTGCAGTACGTGACTTCCTCAAGTGAAGTGCGCTAGCACAGGACTCATCTGCAACTTACAATTTTTGTCGGGACCTGACCTAGCACTAACTACTTCAAACATCACAGCGAGTGTGCTCATACTCTCAATGCCGGATCGACTTAGTGCTAGGCAGTGCTCGAAGCCTCCTCCTGCCTGCGGTTCAGGGTGCGAATCACATCATTTCCAAATTACCACACCTCATTAATCTGCTTCATGCACGAGATTTGCGCACAGTAGGCGAGCAGATCTTGAGGTGAGAATCTTGAAATCCTCATGCCGTGGGCAGACAAGGTTCATTGAATCATCTCTGGCCGGCCCGCAGGCAAGGTTCATCTCTGTACCGAACGTCATGCGACGATGGCCAGTGACAGGAACTCATTTTACAATCTGTCAACGGGGCGTTTGACATTCAGTCACCGTTCAAACTTCACTATCGAAACGTTGTCAACCCCTGCAGTCTTATCGAGGAACGGCAGGTTACACAAACACGAAGGAGCGACTGCAGGTCGGCGTCTGCGGAGAGTTTCAGCAACAGGTTCAATCGAGGCTCAGCGATCTCTGGGTCCTCGCAGAAGGCATCAACCCTGCGTCACCGCACGTGGGCTCCATCGAACCGGCAAGGCTGCATCTTGGAAATAGCTTCGTGCGTTGGCCTGATCTTGGGTCGTCGATACGATTTCAGCACCAACCCCACACACGCTAGCTCTCATCTGCCGCGCTCAGGCTCGCGCTGCATGCAAATGCAAGCCATCCACGAGATGGCGGTCCGCAGTCGGCGTCCTGTTTCTGAATTGTGGAAGCGGGAAAGCCAGTGTCGAAGACGTCGTGCGGCATGTTCCGTTCTTCGTGAGATTGGACCTCCGTCACTGCAAGATGCGCTGTTGTGTCAATAGAGGTCTTCCGTCTGTGGCCCGCATGACGTGCAATTCCGCACAGTCTATGTACGTCTATTGCGAACCAGTCAGCTCGCGGCGGAAGTAAGATCCAAGTGTCCCCGCCTTCTGTGCCTGAGCAGGGCAGAATCCACAATCTGTACAACTAGGGTCTCACTTATCATCGTCCATGACGGCGACGACCCTCCACTTTCTGACTCTAGAGCGTTTTGGGCGGGTGGCTGTAACCGCTGACCGGCCGTTGTACAGCCACGGCAACATGTACAGTGCAGCAATAGACGGGCGGATGGTTCCTCCGGTCCGCTGGCCATATTCATGTCGACCCAACATGCTTTCACTGACCCAGATAGAAGACTTAGCCACCCTCATTCAGACCAAATCTACTTCATTGCACCCTTCCCGCGTTATGCCGGCAGCAACGTCGGTGTGCAGATGGCCAAGCCATGGAAATGCAGGTCTCCGAAGCTACCATGGCCGCGGGAAAGGGACCAGGAGGGCTGAGATTGTGTAAACCAAAATGGTTAGTTGGCAGAGAGCGCGGCGCTCTTCTCGAACGAGGCTTTTCTTCTCCCGCCAACGGGTCGTTGAATCGTTCGATCGAGAAGAAAGGATGCGGGTGGGCTGATTGATTGCGGCCTGCTCAGCTAACCACCTTTGGCATTGGGGCATATTTACATATTTGACATCGCTCCAAGGACGAACCTCGTGCAAATTGATGAGGCTTCGAAGTAGAAGGGACGCTACCGGACAATATCACGCATCGGGGCATGACCCTATTTCGGAGGGTAACTTGTTTGCAGGAAACTTAAGCCTAGCCTGCCCTATATTCAACGGCACCTTTACGCAGCTTCGAGTAAGGGCATTCGAATGTGGCGCTGTTCAGCACGAAGACTAACGCTGGCTGCCGCGTATGCCGTCGCGGAACGTCATTCGCTGGTGCTGGCTTGCGTACAAGGCCTTCACCAAATGCCCCACCTCCCTCACTTGCGGGATGCTGTGCGAATTGCTCTGGCCTGGGGCACATCACCGGCTCTGCTGTCATTTTCTGGTGGGGCCCGGATCCACCGCTGGGCCTGCAAGAGTGATCAGCAAGATTAAGACCTTTTGAGGATGACAAGACGTCCAGCCATCATGCCTGCAAGCCCAAAGATGTTGACAGGTGGGATCAGCCACTAGGATCTCTGCAGGCGGCAACTTGGAGCGAGTGCTCCGGGGTTAGGCCAGACATTGCTCCCCAGAATCTCTCACAGAAGCGGACAACTTACAGTGGACCACTCCGCACGGTGGCCAATAGATACCGCTCAATCATCAGACCAGACAGTGCATGCTGCGTTGAGTAAATCCACCGGGGCGCGGAAAGCGGAAGCGTTTTTGACACACAAATGCACGGCCTCAAACCACTCACAGCTTGCTTTTTTTTGCATTTCTAACCCCGGTCGCCGATGCAGATGTCTGATGAACACTCAGATTGTACGTTCCTGGCCTCAACATTGTGCCTTTGTCCGAGCCTGACAATGGCTTTTGTCACGAGCTAATCTCACACAACCTCTAATTGCGGCTGCTGTGCTCTCTCCCCCAACGTTGACCAGTTTCAGACTGGCACTGTACCTGCCTTCATTGTCAGCACTGTGTTGCGCCGCCAAATCGACCTTGATCCATGGGACCGCTGGACGTCGAGACTCCATCGCGCATTTATAGCCGCTTGGTCGACGGTGCTAGCAAGGGCCCCGACACCCGCCGGAGTTAGGTGCATAATCTCAGGTACTGTCTTCAGTCACAATTTATGTACCTTCACCCTGTTTCTGGTTCTTCAAACCTAAAACCCGCCGTTCCTGGTCCCCTGTTGCGGAGCCATTATCGAACGCGGACGATCGACCTTGAACCCCTGCACACCAGGACCTGAATGACGTTGATCACGCTTCAGCGAACCCTTCGTCACCATCAACAATCAGTACCAATCCAATCTTGCGCCGCAGCAACTTCACATCTTAGCAATGTCTGGATACTATCCAGGCCATAACATACCGCCTCAATTCTACAATGTGGATCCGAACGCAGTGCCGAATGCGGATTTTCAACATGGTCAGCCAATTATGATGCCACAGGGCTCATACGCACCCGGGCTTCCAGACAACCCCTTTCATCCCGGAGTACCTGGGCCATTTGTACAATACACAGATCCCCTTCTACAGCCAACTTACATCGATCAATACGAGGACGCAGGTGGGCCGTTGGGGTCTGCGCAAGGTGCAAATGGTCGTCAGCGAAGACGTCCCGTTCCCGGCGAGCAAGTGAAGCATCGACGAACAAGAAGCGGATGCTTTACCTGCAGACAGCGGCGAGTCAAGGTGAGTGCGCTGTGGCATCTAGTCATTGCTTAGCTAACATGATAAATAGTGTGACGAAAACCATCCCGTATGCGAGCGTGAGTTTCCTCTTGCGCTCTGAGGAAGGGCATCTTCTAACATTGATGACGACAGGATGCCGCAAGGGGAATCGTGAATGCATCTATCCAGAAGCGCAGTCCACTCAAAAGTCCACCCGCAGTGGGTCCAAGTCGGGAAAATCGACATCCGCGGAAAGCGCATCGTCTCCGGAGGACCACGATGAGGACGATAAGCTACCCGCAATCCTTGACGATGAGGAGGAGGAAGATGAAGACTATGAGTATGATGATGCTCCGATGTCTGCAAGTCAGGACACGCGCGACTCCTCGCATACGCCCGGATCGCATTTCGACCAAGTTTCGTCCCCGTCCACTGAGGCATCTTCGACAGTTCCGCCGACCATTCGCCCTCCAATATCACGGAAAGGCAGTACGCAGACGCAGCCCCCTAAACTCGTTCCGCCGCCGAAAGGTGCCTTGTCGAAAACACTGGACGTTCAATTCTACCTCGACTACTTCCGCAACCACATCACCGTGCACCACTACTCGCTCAAACGCGATACTCAGAACTTCTTGAAAGGCGACTTTTTGGCCCACGCAATGAAATTTGAGCCTCTGAAGTATGCAGTAGCCGGATATGCCGCGTACTTCCACACGCTTGCGCAACCCGACGGGCGCATGTCTACGTTTCTGCACTTCTACAACGAGTCTGTTTCGAGACTGAGGGCCACCATCACGAAGAACAAGAAGCAGGGGCTTGCGACTTTCTTGACAATACTGCAGCTTGCAAGCATCGAGGTACGTAATAATGTAGAAGTGTGCAACTGCATTCTGACATTAGAGTCTAGGAAATGCTCGGTGACTGGGTCAATCTCATGGGCCACCAGAAAGCCGCATTCGACATGCTCATGAAGCTCTATACCCCGAAAAGCATCACGCAGTCGGACTTTCTGCTCAAAGTCAGCTTGTGGTACATCCGGTTCGACCTCTTTGTGGGCTTTCAATCTGGCGGAGAATCGGTGCTGAGCAGAGACTGGTTCGAGGCTGTGCATGAATGCTATGTACAAAAGGTCCGCGACAATCCAGACGATATTGGATTCAAGTACGAGGAACGATTCGCGTACTCTAGATTGGTGGCGAAGGATTCAAACGACCTGTTTGCGCGGACGCAAAAAGGCCAGATCACGCCGCAGGACTTCATGGCGCAATTACCCGTTCTGAGACAAAAGATCGATGGGCTCCGTGCAGAATTCCCAGCCGAGATACTGGATCCGAATCACATGGTCAAGGACATTCCAGGAAAGTCTGACCCAGACGACATCGTGGACCCATATGAGCCGAACGTCATGTGGAGTGGACGATTGTACACGACCAACTTCCTGCTACTAGACACCTGGGGCATTGTGTTCATGTTCAATATTTCCGAGGCAATGGCACTACGAAAACCGTTTTCGCCGGAGATGATGACGGAAGCATTCAAGGCGGTACAACTCTTCGAAGCAATGTGCGCGTATCCAGACTCGCCGCCTGGAATGCTTATCGAGGCGCAAGTCAGTTTCGCAATTGCATTCCTCTTCCTACCAAAGGACCTTAAAACCGCGCAATGGTGCCGACGCACATTCGCACACGTCGAAGCATCAGGGTAAGCCAGCCAACGAACCCCCCAACCCATCCATCTCTCCGCTAACATCCCCACAGCTACATCTACTCCGACGTCCTACGCAACCGCATGCTCGAATCCATGGGCGCCGGGCCCTCCGACTGGTGGCTCCCCAACGACGAAGCATGCCCGCTCATCATCCGCTCAATCAAAGACTTCATCAAAGAGCGCACCATGGCGCCGAAAGACCAGGTCTCAGACGACCTGCGCGAAATGCGCGGTATCTTTAATTCGCTTACGATTTCGGATAGCCCGCCGTCGGATAGCCTGACGGTTACGAGCGCGGGCGCGTCGCCGCTGGGAGGAGTGCAGTACTAGGGACTTGTGAAGGGCCACGTCGATGGCGTTACGCAGACAGCGAGCGCGTTACACGGGAATCTCGACTCATCTCCGCTTTCCCCGCGCCCGATTTGAAACCACTCTATTCGGGGGTTCAGCCCTGTGCCTGCGAGCAGATAGACTTCCCGAGGGGCGTTTTGGTGGCACGTTGATGAACGGATCTAGCGGCGTGCTGCATCACGGCGGTCGTTGTGGTGCGACTGCGATCTCGACGGAAGAGGGAGATTGGAGCGAGTGTGCGTAAGGGCGGATGGATGTTCGGAATCGCAAACCTTATAACCTAAGACCTTCTTGCTACGTGGACAGGGCGAAGATAGATACGGCATGGGAAGATACCCTGGGCTTTTTCAAAACGGGATACACAAGGACACGGCGCAGTGGATTTAGAGTTTGAAGCAGGGAGGGAAGGGGTACAATAGCCCGAGCTGTTCGCTGCTGATGAGGCATGGGTTGTTGAGGAGAGGCGGTACGTACCTGCACGGCATACGTGTTTTTCGTTATTGCAACAGGTACGAACTCGAGTCTGGGCTTGTTAAAGGCACTTCTAGACTGGACGTGGCTGCGCCGTTTACTCTACAGAGTACATGCAGTAAACAAATCTTATCTTACACGCTGCATAAGTCGTACAGGAGCCCATCAACTTCGATATCTTTGATGATAAGACAGCAACAACAGATAGCATCATCCTCTTATTCGGGTACTTAGAGTACATGTCCCAAACCTTCATAATCAAAGACATTCTGCCTCGACCAAACGCGTTGTGATGCGATGCGATGCGCCCGGAACATTGTGACGCACGTCCGATACTGAAACAATGTGACACATCTAAACACATGACAGCACATGACAGATGTCTCGCGTGGTGTAACAGTTTCAGACATTCATTTGTCTTGCGACGAATTGTCATCATGACGGGCAACATCCGAACCTAGGAAACAGATTCAGGATTTGGAAGGGCACGCAAAGCGAAGGACTTGACAGATCAGTTTTCATGTTCTCGAATCACGGCCAAAAGGTCGTGCTGTACATTAACGTATGCCGATGCACGTCAAAGCTGTTCAGGATGCACAGATTTGTCTGAGGAGTGTAGTGTGGATGCTCGTTCGAAGGGTCTTTGAGATAATCGTGAATTTGCATACGAATACCGGCCGTTCAACGTAAAAAGATCCCGCATCTCCATTCCTGCTGAGAAACACTCGCTATCCATTTCAATCCTACACGCTGATAATCACGTCCATCACCTCGAGATGCTTCACATCTCCTCTCGCGCCTTGCGGTAGCTAGCCTGTTGCCACAAGAGTACATCAGTTGAGGTCCTTATATCACGCAGACTAAAAGTCGGAAGACTGGTGTTTACGCACCTCCTGCTCGACCTGCAGCTGGTCCACGACAGGGGCCAGCTCAGACAGGATCTCGTATGCCTTCTTGTGGTATTCGAGCTGTGCGGCGATGAGGTCGGCGAGGTTGCGGAGGGGCTCGGGGGTGTCGAGGACCTTTTCTTGATTAGCACTGAGCCTCTTGACGTTCCTACTATGCTGGCAGGTAAGATCTAGGTTAGGAAGGACTCACGTTCTTCATGACGCCCACCGCCTCCTCCGTCTGCCCGACGAACTCATCCTCAGCCGCCTCAATCTTCGCCCTCGCCTCCTCACTCAAATCCTCCTCCCCGCCGTCCTTGCGCCCAGGCTGACCCGGCAGATTGAACACGGGCCCCTTGGCACTCGCCTTGGTCGCATCCAGACTGAGTCTCGAATTCTCGACATTCTTGCGCGCACGCGTCGCAAACTGGATGTTTGTGTTCAGCGTGGTACTCCAGCCCGCCAAGAAGCGACTCTGAATCTGCGCGTCCTGGTTGAGCCTCGCCTCGCCCACCTTCTCGCTGGCGACGGCGTACTTTTCGAGCGCAGTGGCGAGCGGGTCTTCGGACGAGGATGTCTGCTCCGAGGTGAGCATGTGCGAGGCATTCAAGGATGCGCGCGCGACGGCGTGGCTGAAGGTCTTGGGCTGGGGCTTTGCGGAGGGGGGCGCGGTCAGGGCGGCTTGGGCTTCGGCGGGGGAGGTGGCAGAGGAGAGGAGGTTGACCTTCTCGGAGACGGTGCGGCCGAGGTCGGTGACAGATTCGCGGATGTTGGCTGGGTAGTCGTACGCCTCGTTGGCGTATTGCGAGCTGGTGGACCCGGTCAGTAGGAAGGTAGGAAAGAGAGGGTTGGGAGGTAGACATACGTGACCTGCAGCATGGAGGTATGCACCTTCTTCAGGGCATCAACGCGCTTCTCGAGCTCGATGTAGTCGGGCGGGAGTTGAGTCTGTTGGGCCGCGTCTTAGCATTCTCCCCGATAAGTGCTTCAAGAGCTCGCGGGCACACTCCAAGGCCTCTAATAGATGCTATGGGCTAGTCGCACCTTGTCCTCGACATTGCCAACCTGCTCCTTCACGTACTGCTGTGTCCTGGCGGCCCATGGCGTGAACGAGGCACTGTCGAGCACATGTCAGCATATCTGGAGCAAGATATCTCTCCCCTCCCGCCTGGTCCTGGTGCTGGAATAGACGTACGAGATGCCCTTGCCGAAAGCGGTGATCTTTCCGAGATTTTCCATGGTGAAGTGTAGGGATTGTGTTTGTCAGGTTGTGTTATGCGTGAGATGTCTTGTGGTTTTGCGTGGACAGTGGACTGCGTGCCTAAGTTACGCACCTGCCGCAGCCACACAGATGCGGCGCTGATCGCCCTAAAGGCGCGCTAGCTCCATTGGATCCTTTCATATGCCAGCTCCCCACCAGGTGCCTGTCACTCTGTCAAGATGCTCATGCAGCACTTGTATCTGAACTTGTCGTTTATCATTCTCTATCGACGCTGCATTGCACCAGAATACTCCCTGCCAACCAAAAACATCATCTAAACACCCACACTCTCATCCCTAAACTGCGCTGCCTGCCCCCTCGCAAACTCCCCCACCTCATCATCTCCATCCGCCTTCTTCTTTGGAATGTACTTCCTCATCACATCATCCACGTATTCCTGAGGAACACCCAACTTGACAGCATCGCTGATGCCCTGGTTCATACGGTAAACATACTCCTTCCGCGGCTCATCAGGCGCAGTCCGGTTCCGATCAATATACACGAGCATATCTCTCTTGTTTGATGGCGTCTCAGATGTATTGACTTTCTTGTGCTTGTCCAGTGGCGCAGATGCTTCGCCCGCCGACCAAAAGTCACATTCGAGATATTCCTTGGTGTATGCGACTGGCACGCCTTCATTCAGGTCCAGGCGGCGCTCGTCCTCCTTTTCGAGACTGTAGACCAAGCCGTAGACGACATGCGTGTTATTGGGTGGTGCAGATGTGGTGTTCATAGACACGATGTTGGCGTATCCTCGGTCGTTAATCATCCAGGCGTAGTTGTTCAAGCGTGCCACGCCGAGATACTTTGCGGTCGGGCACCGAATGGACATTTGTTCGAGCCAGAGGTTGGAACCGTAGCCGAAGTAGATTGCTGGTTTGGTGGTTGGGGGTGACATTGGGGCTTGGTGTTGATCTTGGAGGTTTGTGGAGTGTGGGGAGTGTGGGGAGGCGAGAGCGGTGGTGGCGAGAATGGATAGGAAGGAGAGCGTCGAGTACAGGTGCATTGGTATGACGATCTGCGGAAGTTCAATTGTTGTACTGGTGTGTGTAAGGATATGAAAAGCGTTTGTATGATCGTTGTCGAGGTGAGACTGTTCTTTGCGGACTGATGTTTGGGTAGATGATGTCTCGAAGAACGCGGATAGTAACAATGCGTATTCAGTTCATGTGCTTTTTATCGCCATGAGGATGGCCAAATGTTGTGAAGACGTAGGATGGCACCGTTGCGTGCTTTATTGGCGTTGTATGTTTAGTCAGCGGCGGCCTGTTGATCGCGATCGCGATTTCTTCGCAAAGCTGACTACCAACACTCTTCTCACACAACGGCACGTTCGCAGCCGTCTCCCGCAGCACATATGCACAGATGGTCTCGGTTTGTTGGATATATCCCTGCGATGCAACGCACTGAGATGATTTTCAGCCACCGCTGAATGACTTTCACGCAGGCCGTTCTCACCTTTCCTCATTGGGCTAGCAAACCCTAACCGTAACCCTAACCGTAACCCAAACCACAACCCAACCCTAGCCCTATAATTCATATGTACCTATCTTTCACGCGTTTCCTTCATGTCCATGCCATTTATACGCGTCGTCATGCTCTATTTTACTATCCCGAGAGTGTTGAGATGCACCGTGCAACACCAAGATGTCCAGTCGTGTTGCATTATCGCTGAGAGCCTGCGCGTCACGGACCATGAGCGACACGTCCTCGTACCGTGAGAAACGCCAAATTGAAAACTCTGACAGCGTTCTCGTCGCTATCAACCCATACGCACCAGCAGCACGTAAGTACTTCTCGGCCACTAATAAGACCGACACACTGACATGAAGTGAAGGTTTCTTGCCCGGCCACTGCTCGAATTCCAGCAGCGCTGAGCGATAGGATGCCTCGACTCCCTCCCGCTTCAGGTCAACGGAGTGAAGAGCTTACAATCCGCAGCCAGCACACGGAGGTCCAATCAACCGTTTTCCGCGCGACCAGTCTTGAAGCAGTGCCAAAATTGTTGCTCTCAATCGAACCTCGCCAGGTACAACCTCTCGCAGCCCGAGAAGTCCTCGCTATATCCCAACTTCTCGCGACCTCCACCGACCCAGGAAGACGACCACAACACGTTGAAAGACATGCTGTAGAGAACGCTATCTATATCGGAAGGGCCCGCAAAAATCGACGCGTTGACCAGCCATACTCGGACGAACCTTGCTTGTACCTCATCTTTCCTTACCTGACTCAAGGAGTCGATATGATGGCTCAACAGCTGTTGACTTTAGTCATAATACCAAGCTTCGAGGAGGCTTTGGCAAACTTTCAACCACCACAGATACTGGGGGGCTCTGTACGTCCCGCTGGGCCGCGTTCTCAACGCTCTACCCCAAACGTTCGACAGCCCTTCGAATACCATGTCCGCGCTCATGAAAATGACGACATTCTCGCGACCAACACCACACCCGACGCGGAAGCAAACCTCGTGGCTCGAAAACAGATCCACTATCTCGCCTGGAAGCACATGCAGTTTCTTGTCAGCGCAGATGTAACTGACCTTCTTGCGCCTTTCCGAGACATGGTACTCGTGTTGTTGATATCTGATGTCGACCACACGGTAAGCGGTGACGCTACGCCAGCAAACGCGGACAGGACAACTTCTTCACAGGCACTTGAGGAGGCATTGAGCTTTTACGAAGGTGACCTGGACTTTCGCTATATTTCGGCGGCCAAGGCGGTGTGCTCGGTGCAGTACAACATGAAGTTGCGAGAAGTAGATATGGTAGGAGTCTCAAGGGGTACGAAGAGAAAGGAACGTGCCTGAGCTAGTACCCATTTGTGAATGTGAGTGTTCGCGTTTCAACACATGCGGTCACTGCAAGGGAATGAGAATGTGCTCACTTCAACATGTTGCACTTCTGTTGTCACCAGTTTCGTCATGCACTCAACGAGTTAGTCAACAATGTTTCTTAATCCGCATTTTTACAGTCTCTTCGCCATGTATTACAGAATCTATCTCAATCTTAATTTAGCTGCGCAAACGCCTTTTCTCAATTTCCGCGAGGCTCCTGTGTCAATCCCCATCTCACTCTACGTCGCCACCACCTCACGCTCGGCGCCGCTTATGCCGATGTCCATCTTCTTCCCCATCCCGGCTCTCGCCCACCTCTTTCTTCGCCGGACGCTTTGACGCGTTCCCAGCCTGCTGTACACCATACACCCAATCCACCATAAACTCATCCTCAGTCTCATCCCCCTCCTCCTCCCCCCACCCATCCATCGCAACCCCAATAACAGACTGCACCAGAACCCTAAAGCTCTCCGCCTCCACGAACCGCGCATCAACATACTTCTCCCACTCGAGTGCCATATCCTTAAACATACCCTTTGACTGCACCGCCGGTGAGAACGCATACTCGCCGCGCCCCACGGCGAGTAAAATCGGGTCCTGGAACTCTGCGAGGTTGGGGTGGTCTTTGATGATGCCTTTCATTGCTTCCCACGCCTCGTCCATGATGGATGCGCGCGCGTCGGATTCGGTGTTGGGCCATGTGGGCCAGCGGACGCGCACTGCGTCTTGTGCGTTGTTGTGTAGGAGGGTGAGCAGGCCTTCGGAACCTGCGGCGTCGTTGGCGGTACGTACGCCACTTGGTAATAGGATGCGCGGCTTTCCGCTCTTTTCAGCGCCGTAGATGGTTGCTTTGCCTGAATCTTTCCACGCGCAATCGAAAGCGGGCTTGACGACTTCATCATGCCATGTGCGCAGGAACCGCGCATTCGTAGCCACGCATGTCTTTGCGTGCGGGAAGACGACGAAGACGTGTGGGTATGTACCCAGTGAGCCAGGCGGTGTTGTAATAGGGTACGCAGAGCCCAGAAACAGCGCGTTCATGATGGCGCTCACGCTGACGCGGGGTCCTAGTTGGCGGCGCAGATGCGTCTTTATGACTGTTGCGTCTTCGAGGCTGAGTGGGGACACGGGCTTGCCGTCGATGTAGTGTGGGATCCAGGGGGTTTGCTCCCAGGTTAGGGTCTTGAAGAAGGCGAGGGAGCTGGGGAGGCAGAAGGAGAAGTCGGTGGTGGTGGTGGTTACTTCGGATGAGGTGGCCAAGGAGGATAGCTTCGGTTTGGTGTTTTGGATTGGGTCTTGGGCTGGTGCTGGTACAGGTGTGGCAGCAACGGGGACGATTGCAGTCTGTACTGCTGGTGCTTCGCTTGTAGTAGCCGTTTCGGAGCCAGATAGCATAGACGCGGCGCTTATAGCAATCGCAGGAGGAGTAGATGGTGTCGTAGACCGCCCACTCGACCTAGTCCTCCTACCCGGCGTCGTCGCCAGAACCCCACCAGCCGAACCAAAGCTCGTAAATAGCTCTGAAGCAAGCGCAGCAGTCTCAGACCGCAACGAGTTAGCCGCCTCATAGATCACCGTCGGCAGCGGCGCGCCATTATTCATAGCGGATGGATTGATGGTTTGGAAGCGCGGAGCAGGAGGCGCAGTGCCTTGGAAGATGTTGGGAACGGGTTTGGTTTTTACGAGGAAGGCGGTGGTTTTGTTGTTGCGCGTGTGATAGCTCCAGGTGGACATGGTTGAGGTGTTGAGGAAATGGGAAGAGAGGGTGTTGGAGAGAAACGGTGATGGGTGTGAGAGAGCGAAGGGGCTTTTAAAGGAAAGGAGGGCGCGCGGGTGCCTACGGCGCGTAAAGTGACGATGTTGATTCACTGGCGTTTGTTGTTCGTGTACGCGTCGCGCGTGGGAGAGACTTTCACTCGATGCTTGAGAACTCGATGCTTGAGCACTCGATGCTTGAGACTAGTGTAGGTCATACCTGAGACTGCTTTTCGTGTTCACGTCCGTTCTGTGCGTTGCTTTGAGCTACTGCAGTTGGCTAGAGGAAAACGGTCGTGATATGGAAATACATTCATTCTAAAAGGAACTATATGTGGTGATGAGAGCTGGTTGACGATGCGAATCCAAAGGCACGGACCCCAATAGTTGAGGTGAATGGCCGTACGCGCGATGGAAAAGCCGAAACAAGCGAAGTGATGAACGACACAGTTGACGTATAGTAGAGGTCTTACTTTTACATGTCGTCAACCCGATATGTAAAAGTAAGATCATGCGCATCACTCCGTAAAGAAATGCTTGACAGAACCTTTCAACAACGTTGGCACGCTCTCCGCCGGCGCCATGTGGTGCGCAAGATGGCACGAACCAGAGTAGAGAACTCTTCCCTCGCCAACAAAATCCACTTTGAGGTCGTCATCGTAAAAAGAGAGCCCTTCCCGTAGCGCGATGTTGAAGTCTCCACCACAGGAGTGGTCAGTTGCCACGGTGTGCTCGACCTGCGGGACGACGACCAGGAGTAGCATGTCTCGGAATATATGCGCAAATTTATTTGCTACTTCAGCTCTTTGCATGCTATCCCAAGCGAGTCTGTGCAGTTGATGCCGTGATGCAGCTGTCGATTTCTTCCAGGGAAGAGCGTCGGGTCCTATGGAGCACCTTTCGCAGCAGAAAAAGACGATTGAGAAGCAGGGCTTGTCATGTAATCTACCTTCATACTCGTACATGATCAGTTCGTGGTGATGCTAACAGCGTGCTTTGGTGATGAAGATGTCGTCGTGAGTGTAGGTAAGCAAAACCCAGGCCGTGCGCGACGGCCAACTTGCCTACGATTCGGCGGGGCGATCTAGCCTCACCGTCGTAGCATCTTCGTCCACCAAACTCTTATGCCTGTCTTTATAAAATTTATCAGACGAGCGCCATTTGGCCATCAATCTCAACACAGTTCCAACAGCGATAATGTATAATATGGGCTGACGAGACGACCATGGCATGGGATCCTTTTCCATGATCAATATAGAGAACGAGGATTCGTGACGAGAGAACAACTTGCACACACAAAGCTCACTCGTATATCTTCCTGCCGATGTCACATGCGCTCAAAACTTCACATTCTATACTTAAGCAACCTAGCAGCATGCAACCAAGCCTTCTAACTCAGAATATCCCACCCTCCCTCACCACGGCACAACCACTCCATCGCTACTTCCAGGCAAACGAAGAGGCACAGACATCATAAGACAAGGGTAACGTTTCTCATTTTGTTTTAGATCTAAGAACACGCAATGTTAGACAGTACGTTGCCAGGTGCTAGTTTTTCACGTACAGTATTTACATGCCACTGTGGTCGAACAAGTTACAGGCATTCACTCCCGATGCGCTTATCCAAGAACCAGGGAACGTCTGAACATTCTATTGTCAGTTCGAAAAGAACACTCCAGGAACAAAAAGAAGGAAAAATTCTCACGGTGAATTACTCACTAGTGGTCGCCCATCTCACTCATAATTCGCCGTCCACCGCCAACGCAGGCTTGACTGGCCCTTGCCGGGAGGTTCACAGTGGCCAGAACGTGAGATGGAGACTTTGAAGCTGTGCTAAACTATATAGACAGCGAAATAAGAACGACAGCTCACCAAGTCCAAAGCCTTCTCACTTAAGTTTACCAGACTGATAGACCTTCACACCACACCCCCAACTTTATCTTCTTCGCTTAAGTAACTTCGTCCCCACTTCCTCACCACGGCACAACCACCCCATCGTACCTCAAAAACTTCCCACTATCCCCCTCCTTCAACCCCTTCACAACACCCAACATACTCTCGACACTAACCTGCGCCTCAATCATCGCGCCCGCCCCTCCCATCCTTGTCTTCACCCATCCCGGATCCATACACACCACCTTGACCCCATTCTTCTTCAGATCGCTCGCTTGATGCAGCGTCAACATATTCAGCGCCGCCTTGCTCATGCTATAAGTACAGCACTTAGTCATGCTCGTCGCAACCGTCAAGCTACCCAGTCCACTCGTCATATTCAGCACCGTCGCGCCGCGACTCAGATACTTTTCCAAGTCCTGCACGATCTTGGCGGGTCCGAAAACATTGGTTTGCATGTGGTTCTGTAGCGACTCGGGCGTGAGGGTTAGCGATGTGTCAGCGGATGTGGCGTTTATGCCGGCGATGTTGAATATGAAGTCGAGGTTGGAGCCGGTGCGGGACAGGATTTCGGCGACGCGGAAGGAGAGGCTGGACAGGGAGTCCAGGGAGGACACGTCGCATTCGATGATGTCCATGGTTTTTTGCGTGTTCAGGGCGGTGAGCTCGGAGAGGTCGTTTGAGGTGGAGCGCACGCCGGCGATGATGGTGGTGTCGGGTTGGGAGATGAGTTGGCGCACGAATTCGAGGCCGATGCCGCGGTTGGCGCCGGTGAGGAAGTATGTTGGCATCTTGACTGCTATTGTTTTCTCTTTGTGATGTCCTGGGAAAGGGTTTTGAGGCTTGGATGTTTGGTCCTTGGTGGGATGTAGGCGACGTTGATCTTGTAATCGCAGTGTCCTTCCGCGGAGTCAAGTTCCACCGGGTAAACGTGTGTTCTCAACAGCAGAAAAATTTCAAGATAACACGATCTCAGCACAATAGTTCCGTGTTCTTTCTTTTATATTTCCATATCTGTGTAGTGGTGCTTCTCTTTTCGCTTGGCTAAACCGAGAACCGGGCATGCTCCCGGCTTCCCGACACGCATGAATGCACGATCCCGAGCATCGGACCAGGCGCTCATGCACTCGATGACGTATTCTAGATTAGTGTAGCAGCTCTATGCGTTACATTGTAAGTGTTTCAAAAGTCATTGCGGGTGGGTTTCGTGCATGGGGGAGAGAAGGAGGGTGCTTGAGGAATCGCGGGTCAGTTTTCGGACAACTGCGGCAATGTCTCGGTAGTGTAAGTGCATGCGACTGGAAAGAGGAATACAGTGAAGTACTAAAGGCATTATGTATACTGGTGGGGAAGATGTCAGGTATTGGCACTTGGCAGATGATCGTCATGTTGGAGCGAAGAAAGTTTATTTGAGCTACTTCGAGGACATTACCAGCTACGACGCAGGCCACTCCGGGCCTCTGTCTCTCCGGCACCTCCTGCAAGAGCGTCTCTGTTCGTCAATTTGACTAATCTGGCTTGGTACACACGTGGCGGTGGTACATTTACTCGACGTGGTCGATCTTGCGCTTCTCGCTAGCGCCCTTTACAACACCGGAGAGGTCGACGACTGATTTGAGTCAGTTTAAGCTCCTTGAACAAGATCACGCGGTAGGACTTACTGGGAAGATCGAAGGGGAAGTCGACAGACGCAAGCATGATAGCCATCAAGATGTACCAGCCAAGAATGCAAGTCACGAATGTGAATGCTCCTGCTGCCTCCTCAGTCTTCGCCGCAGTAGCCAAGTTGCCCTTGGCGTTCATGAAGAACGTGGCAGCGAGCAGACCGAAAGCCGGGACCAGGGTGAAGAAGATGAGGAAAAAGACCAGGTTGGTGCGGATGGAGCAGACGAGGTAAATAAGGCACAGGATAGCCATGCTAATCATGAGGTAACCTAATGATCACGTTAGCGTCTGTTATATTGAATCCGGTCTTGAGCGCGACTTACCGATGCCAACATTGAAGCCAACAGCTTCTTGTCCAGTGCTTGTTGCAACACCGGGCTCCTTGTAGGCGCTGTAGGCATTGTAGATGGGCTGGAGCGTGGCGGCAAAGCTGAGCCAGAAGGCACCGAAAGAAGTGAAGACAACGAAGGGGAAAGTGTTGCCGAGGAACCACTAGAAGAAGTCAGTACCAGGTAAATAGCGAGACGGTTTTAATCACGTACTTCACCGACACCACCGAGCACCATGAGGAGACCGCCGAAGAAGAAATAGAAACCAGTGCTGGCAGCGCCGAGAGCGCCGGCTCCGCGCCATCCCATAAGAGTCATGCTGAGCGGGAAGAGCGAAAGCAAGAAGCCGACAAGAGCACTTCACTCGTTAGTATACAATGAGAAAGCAACGACGAATTGAACTTACAGTGGTGTTGGGTTACCAAAGGTCTTTCGTAGTTCTCCTTTGACCTTGTTCGGTGGAGAAAGATAGAGCTTCTCGAAGAGTTCGGGCGAAATGGAGATGCTTCCCGCGGTTTGGATCTGTTTCAGGGCAAGATCCGAATCGGTGTTGTGGTCAAGATGTTGAGTGTAGTTGCCATTGGTGCCTGCAACGATTAGCTTGGATCTGTGTGTAGACATGGCTTTCGTACCATTTTGACGGGAGAAATCCTTCTCCAGGGCATTGTTGTTGTCGTTCATTCTCGTGTATGAGCCGTTGGCGGTTGATCCTGCTGACAAAGTTTCTCCTTCACGAGCTGTCGATGAGGTGAGATGTGTATTGGCGTCGCTTCTTCCAGATGTTGCACCAAGGTGTGCGTTGTTGTTGGTGTCAGTCTCGTGGTGGCAGCCGGGACCGTGATTGCTGAATAGACCAGTGCCGGTAGATGTGGTGGTCGTGGTAGTTGCTGAGTGACTAGTCATTGTGAGACGGGCTGGGGTACCAGAAGGATTATATGCTGAAAGATTGAAGACTGCAGAGTTTAGTACCAGGGGTTATATGAGCACGACCTAAACTTTGGGACACTACTTGAGATCCAAGATGGGCTAGTGTGCGGACGAAAGCAAGCGATCATCGACTAAGCTACGAGCGCGTGCCCTCGTTGTGAACGAAATCGTTTTCTAAAGAGAGGGGACAGCCAACCGCAGCGGCTCCGCGCGCTGCTCACTGCTCCTACTCGCAGCATTGGTGGATGGCAGATCAACCTAGACTGTACTTTGACTGGCACCTAACTTCCAGCTAGCGAAAAGCTGGGGTAGTCCTGGTCTTACACAGTGGCTTTTGACGGTGGACTGAAGCACTCCTGCCAAAGGCTTGAGCTCAATGCTTCTGACTGGCTATCCAGCATCATACTGTCAAGGCTTAATCATTTATCTCAATCGCCTCATGAGAGTCGATGAACACTTCAAGATGAGCCAATTCTCTGCTTTGGAGATTTGCGAGACGGCGTCATTGCTTTCAAGTAGCCGAGACCTCGGCGTCTATGCTACCCAATTGGGCCACCATGGTGAATCAATAATTACGCAACTGGGATCGATCAGAAGCACGGTAGTGACAGCCAGTAGAAGTGCGATGTCTTGATAGCTAGGTCCAAATTTGTGGGGTTGTTGTGGAGATGAAAGCGTTCAAAACACCATTGTTCGCGTCAGTCCAGAATCTGGGGCTAAGTGATCGTCGGCCCGTAACCAACGGGTGGGTTTGCGGGGAAACAAGCTAATCCAAAACCCACTTGACTCGAACACGCTTCCCAAACGTCATGCCACGTTCGTTTTCTTGGGAAACAGCGTCATGTCAGCGGCTGGAACGTAGCTGAGCTGTGAAATGTGTATGCTGTGTTGAGTTTGACGAGAAATTATGAGGGCGTGTGTATCTAGATGCACACGCGATTCGATATACAGTAGTCGCGCTTCATGGTCAGAGCGTGGTGTGTCTTTTAGTCGGTTTCTTGTCCGGCCAAAAACTGACCGACTTCAAGTACCGGGGATGCTGGCGCGAAGGTAGTCTGCCTGTGATGTATGAGAGCTCCGGCATGCTCGGTACGATCTACAAACTGCAGGGCGAAAAAGGCAAGCAAGAAGAATTGTTCCAAACTCCAAATTGTGGTACCATTTCTCCCGGCATGGGCTTGCCCGCCTCCAGCTGCTGTCACAAGGTGAAGTGTTGGTGCCGGTTCTGCGCCCATCCGACCGACGTAGTTTCGGAAAGGAGTGCGGATTTGTTCCGCTGTGGTTGTGGCGCTTGCCCTGATTTGCTGGACTACTGTGATGGTGCCCTCGACCTCTACAACTTAAGCCATCACAAGAAGTGAGGTGATGTACCGCAAAGATGGCCTTCTGAAGAGTGCTCGAGTTGTCCAAACGCACACCCATCATTCTGTGGATCGTTGTAGGAAGTTTTGTGGGAACATTTCACGAGCCGGTTCTGGAAGCCTTCGTAGCCGGATTTGAGGATCGGCGTTGCGGAGAAGCACGATTGCTTCGTTGCCGATGTGCCGCTTTGGAAGGAGGAGAGATGGTAGATCCCGATTGAACGGCGGTCCATCTTCATGCACTGGAGATGGTGGGTTCTTGTAAGACACATCAAGGGCCAAGGCGCTGACCTGTTACATACGTTGTGGAGTGGCACGAGATGTTGATAATCCTCGCGCAACGCGTTGCGACTGCCTGGTATACTGGGTGTCAAAACTTGGGGGCTGCATTTCGTTGTCGGACAATCATTGTTGAAGGATCGAACTCAAGCAACATCCATTGCTGAAAGCGAAAGCAATACCCATCGCTGAAAGATCGAGCGGCATGCGTTGCTGAAAGATTGAGCGAGCATGGGTTGCTGAAAGCTCGAATCAAAGCAACATCGTTGTGGAAAGATGGACCAAAAGCAATATTCATTGCGGAGAGATCGAACAGAAGCGACATCGAGGACAGCTTTCATGCCCCTCCCACCTCTTCGATGACCTTCTTCAGGTTGCCAATGTCGTGCGCGAATCGCCCCAGAAACAGACCATCCACGCCGTCCGATATCTTCGCAAAGGTCCCAGGCCCTGCGCTGCCTCCGTACACGATTCTTGTCACACCGCTTCGTCCAGAAGACAATTTCCTCAGCTCTTTCGTGACATTGACAACGTGATCAGGATCTGCTGGCTCTTTCGCACCAATTGCCCACACGGGTTCGTACGCCAATATGACCTCGGTGTCATCAGGCACGGCAGCCAGCACAGATATGACCTGGGGCTTGCACTCTTGAATTGCCGCACCCACGGCGGCTGAAGCCACACTGTGATGTGTCCGCTCGCCAATGCAGACCAGCGGTATCAGGCCATTGCGTGCTGCGGCGCCAGCCTTCTTCGCAACCCAGTCGTCAGTCTCACCGAACTGCGCTCGCCGCTCTGCATGTCCAATCTCGACTATCTTTGCGCCTGCTTGCCGTAGAACCAGCGGGCTGACTTCACCGGTATATGCGCCCTTGTCTTCCCAGAAGGTGTCTTGGGCGCCGAGCATAATGGATGAGGACTCGAGTATGCGCGCAGACTCTGTGAGCGAGACAAAGTCGGGAATCACAAAAAGATCGATTCGAGAGTTCCAGGCCTCGCCGTCGAGCTGGAGGACACCGCGCACGTAGGACAGTGTGCTGGGGAGATCGAAGTACATTTTGAGCGAAACGCCCACGATGCGGCGGGGACGCGTGATTGGAGGCATCTTGACGTATTGCGTGCGTGTAACTGGATCGTGTGATTATAATGAGATCTGAGTGATGGCTAGAGTAGCAGGAGAGATCCTGTATTGTGAACGTCCCATGCTATTAGAGACGGTCGGAACTACTGCAAGGGGAAATCCGGTGGGGCAGAGCAAGGGCTTTGGCAGTGACAGGCATCTTGCGGGGCATCTCTAATAAGTACTTCGTACTTCGTACAGCATTCATTCACTGCTATTGACTATCTACCCATGCGCGTAAGATGTGTCAAACTCCGTCGTTTGCGTCCCACGCCAACAGCGCGTTTTATCCACCCCGTTTTCCCGTCTCCATGCACTGCACTGCATCTTGGCAGGGCAGCACCTCCGAACCGGCCGCACTAGCCTTCAAGCAACATGATCTAGGGAAAACTACTCACCGTCATACACGCCAACACATAGTCTTTCACACCACGCCAACATAGTGACAGCAGCCGTGGTTTATGTCGCGGGTACTCGTTGATCGCTGGGCTCGCAAACGCTACCTTGGATAGCTGCTGGTGAAGTCAATCTGCACATAGCGCGGGGTGCAGCAAAAACACCGAACCAATCTTTGCCATCCCTGTAAGATCAGACGCCGTGGGGTGCAGCTGGAGTAATACACCGGAAAGCGCTGACATAGAGCAGGAACGCTCTCAGAGGAGCTCTGCCTTTCTCCTTCACTCTCTTCTTATAGTCCGCCACCATGCATCTCTCCCAGAAAATAGCCCAGGCAAAGGCCGAGGGCAAGCCGACCTTCTCCTTCGAGTTCTTTCCTCCAAAAACAGCACAGGTATGTCGTGATATCTAGCAGACCCCAAGCCGTTTGATGCTAACATCGACCAGGGTGTTCAGAACCTCTACGACCGCATGGACCGCATGCATGGCTTCGGTCCACAGTTCATCGACCTCACATGGGGCGCCGGCGGCCGCCACTCCAAGCTGACCTGCGAAATGGTCAAAGTAGCCCAAACAGTATACGGACTCGAAACATGTATGCACCTGACGTGTACCGACATGGAGAAGTCGAAGCTCGACGAAGCACTCCGAGACGCCTACCAGTCCGGCTGCACGAACATACTCGCACTGAGAGGAGATCCTCCCCGTGAAAGAGAAAAGTGGGAGGCTACGGCTGGAGGCTTCCGTTATGCGAAGGACCTGGTGACATATATCAAAGAGCGATATGGCAACCACTTCGACATTGGCGTGGCAGGCTACTCGGAAGGCAGCGACGACAATGATGACGTGGACGAGCTCATCGACCACCTCAAGGAGAAGGTCGACGCTGGAGCCACATTCATCGTCACGCAGATGTTCTACGACACAGACATCTTCCTGGACTGGGTCAAGAAGGTTCGGGCAAAAGGCGTCGAGGCCCTCATCATCCCAGGCATCATGCCTATTCACACGCATGCCGCATTTCTGCGAAGGGCACAATGGACGAGATGTAACATACCACAGCACTGGACAGATGCTCTCGAACCAGTCAAGAACGACGATGTTGAGGTGCGAAGGGTTGGGCAAGGTCTTGTTGCAGAGATGTGCCGAAGGCTGATTGAGGCTGGCATTACCCATCTCCATTTGTGAGTGGATCTTGTGATATGCGCAGAGTACTACTAACCATTGAAGCTACACCATGAACCTCGCACAAGCTACACGCATGGTTCTCGAAGAGCTAGACCTCCTGCCAGACATGCAGTCCCCGCTCGAGAAGCCTCTTCCCTGGCGGCCATCCCTTGGCCTCAACCGCCGTGACGAAAACGTTCGACCGATCTTCTGGCGCAACCGAAACCGCTCGTACATCGCACGCACACAAGACTGGGACGAGTTCCCCAATGGCCGCTGGGGAGATTCTCGCTCTCCGGCTTTCGGCGAGTTGGACTCGTATGGCATCGGTCTCAAGGGCACCAACGAGCAGAACATCAAGCTTTGGGGCACACCTACATCTATCAAGGACCTTTCCGATCTCTTTGTGCGCTACATGGAAGGCAAGCTTGAGGCATTGCCGTGGAGCGAACAGCCGATCACTGGCGAAGCATCATCTATACAGGCCGACCTGATCGATCTCAATCGCCGAGGCTTCCTGACCATCAACTCTCAGCCAGCTGTCAACGGGGCCAAGTCTTCCGACAAAGTCTTTGGTTGGGGTCCACGCAACGGATACGTGTACCAGAAGGCTTACCTCGAAGTGCTCGTATCGCCAGAGTACATTTCCGAGATCATTACCCGCATTGAGCGTGATCCAGAGTTTACGTACTACGCTGTGAACAAGGACGGCGACCTGAAGACGAATGCGCCGAACGAGGGCCCCAATGCCGTGACGTGGGGTGTCTTCCCAGGCAAGGAGATTGTGCAGCCGACTATTGTCGAGACCGTCAGCTTCCTTGCGTGGAAGGATGAGTTCTATCGTCTGGGCCAGCAGTGGGCAAATTGCCACGCGTCTGTCAGTCCGTCGCGCTATGTTATCCAGGACGTTGTGGACACATGGTACCTCCTTAACATTGGTAAGTCGCTGATGTCCCTGGTATCATGTCAATTGTTTGTCTAAACTAAATAGTGCACAACGACTTCCACGTCACGAGCGGTATCTTCCCCATCTTCGAGGGCCTAGAAATCAAGGACATCGACAAGCCTCTTCACAACCCGAGCGTCGATGTCCCAACTACAAACGGCCATGACGACTCGCGAGGCACCAACGGTACAAACGGCGAAACGAAGGAGGCGTATGGCAACGAGAAGCAGGATCCGACTCTACTCCACGCCGCGCAATCTGCCGCCATCGAGGTCACGAACGGCGCAAACTAGACACACTCACGATCAGAGTCACGACTTACGATCTTACTGCATTCAACACGCAAAGACCGGGTGTTTGGGTAATATAACTCGACGACCCCAAGAGCTATTCAGCTCCCTTGAACCTATTGCACTTCAACAAGCGCATTTTCGGACAATCTTCCTTCTTATCCTCACACAATGGCGTTCAGGAAAAGACGCGGCAAAAAGCATCTAGATGGCGTCTATTCAACCTGACGACCGTAATCGAAAGTAATGGCGGGCAAAGGGACGACGAGGGAATGATGATGGGCATGGATGGAGCTTTCTGAGATACCCCGACTGGCTCTTCAACGCTGCCGGTCAATCTTTTCTTGTTTCGATAGCGTTGATATTAGTCATTCATGTATTCACGCTTTCTGAGCATTAACTTATGCTTGTGTTGGAGTCGAGGAATGATGACAGTGGTTTCATATGCAATGCAATTGATGCTCTTATTGCTGCTGTGTCTAATTGATATGCCAAACTGCTACACCGCCGTATCCCTACCCGTACCCAATACCATACACACCGTAACGCCTCAACCCATGCTTTCCTCCCCCCTTTTCTACTCCCTTCACCACGCCTACTTCATTTCATCTCTCTAGTCTTGCCTTTACGAGTTCAAATAGTTCCTGACGGCCCCTTGCAGCTTCGTCGCGCCCTCGCCCAGCATACTCGTCAGATTCTCCAGGTCATCCCCAGCCGTGATACCAAACTTGCGAACAAAGTCCTTGGCAGCGGTCTCGAGGTCGCCGTAGTCTTCTTCGGGGAGGTCGTCTTCAGGGCGGCCAAAGTAGGCGTTGGAGGAAATGGCTGAGGCGCCTTCGAAGCCTAGTATCATATATTAGTACGTGGATGAGGGAACGAGGGAGGAAACATACCTGACAGTCGCTCCTTGGCCGCCGTCGTCGCACTTGGATCGAATGCATTGCGGCCAAAGAACTCGTCGCTCCCAATGCCCTTCTGCGTGCCAAACTTGTCGCGCGCATATCTCTCGCTGTCATCCTGCTGCGCGGGCTTGTTGCCCACGCTGCCGAATCCACCCCTTGTCTTCTGTTGTGCCGCAGCAGCAGGCTTCTTCGCAGCGAGCTGTCCAAAGCCCAGGCGCTGCACGCCCATGCCCAGCTTGTCCACGTCCGCACTCGACCGCTCCGTAGACCCGAAACCTCCGCGTGGCGGCGAGACGGGTGTTGGTGACGCGATGTTAGATGCTTCTGCGGCTTTTGGCTTGGGTTTTGCGGCTTCGGCGGCTTCGGCGGCCTCGTCGTAGCCCAGTTTCTCGATGCGTTCTGCTTCTTCGCGGGCCTTGCGCTCTGCCTCTTCAAAGTCCAGGCCGCCGTCTGCAGGCACGACCTTCTTCGCGCCGAGGCCCTTCTTCTTTGCGCCGAGGATGTTCTTCTTGGGACCTGCGCCGGCGGTTGTCTTTCGTGCGACAGCGGGCTTGGCGGCGGCAGGTGTGCTGGCTTCAGGGGCGCCTACCAAGGGCGATTTGGGGCGGTCTGTGGCGTTGCCGTTTGCGCCGGGCTTGAGGAAGGGCGAGCCTGTGCGGGGTGTGCCGGTGCGTGAGGGCGGGTTGGAAGGGCGCTTGATGGTGGGCTTGTCCCAGGAGGAGAAGAAGTCGTCGTCTTCGCCGGCCGGTGTGTTGGCACCGTCGCTCGCGGATGCATCGGGGGCGTCTGTTATTACGACTTCATTGGGGTAGCTGTTACTTTTGTTAGCATTGTCCCATATAAGCTACAAGGAGACTGTGACGTACAGCTTAGAGTCTGCGGCGCACCGTCTGGACAGCTCCTCCTTGTACTTTGTGGCGGCATTGCTGGTGTATTTGGCCTTGTGGTCCTTGCTCGCGAGCGCTGCTGAGCCTCCGTGCGACTGGAAGTACTTGGTCGCACTTTCGTTGCCGCCCATCTTGAAGATACGCAGTTGATCCCATTGCCATACTGTTCGCTATCAGCACGTGTCCCGCGTATATATCTAGATGTACGCACTGTCGAGGTTGGTGGAGCGCACAAAGGAGATGTGCACTCCCATGTTTCGGTGGTTCGACGAGCAATCGAGGCACAGGTAGATGCCGAAGGGGACCGAGCTCCATGTCGGGTTCTTTGCGCCGCAGTCGAAACATATCTGAATGTCTCTGTTAGCAGCCATTGACCAACCCTTCCCTCCCTGTTTGGCGAGCGTACCTTGTTCGCCGGCTTCAGCTTCAATTTGGCGAAGATGTTCTGCGACTGTGTCTTGGTGGCGAGGGCCATGGTGGGAGGTGAAGTAGTAATGGGTTCGGTTCGGCGAAAGGAGGTGGGCTGCAGGACAAGTGGTGGGCGTGGGTGTGTTGCTTTGCGGCCAGATGGGCTCTTCCGGGCTTTGCACGTGACAGGGTGCTTGGACCAAATCCTTTACCTTGATGGATGTCTCTTTAACACGACCACCCCGCGCATGCTATCCTGACGCTTTCAAAGCCTTCACACAAACGATCGTAACATGCACGCATCCGCCGCCTTGCTTCACTGCAAGAAACACAGTACACACGCGACTGATGGATGACCTCACTGCTCCTCCGTCTCCATCTCCGCAACACCAGCGAAAGCAGCTTGAAGCGAACGCCTTCACCATGCGCATCACAAGAGCTGTGGCGTTTGGACTTATTCCACACTGAGCGCCACAGCTTCACCTCTCGTGACCTGACTAACAGCTACTGACACGGCTCCAATCATCCTATCTCCCCACGTATCATCCCTCTCGACCAAGCATAGAGGGGTAGGTAGAAGCATATCCCCGTCCCATTCTTACTCCGTCATCTCAAGTTCTCTCATCTCTCCAGAATACTACTGCCTCTACCCTTCCCTCCAATCGAACTACTGCTTTACCACAGCTCCAACAATGCCAACCCAAACCGTCCCAGCTCGTCGTGGCGCCGCGACCATTGTCCGCGCCCACCAGAAACTCAAGATAATCAACACCCACGGCAACCAAGTCGTCGACACCTGGGCCATAGCTCTTCCCTCTACATCCCTCTCCAAAGCCGAAGCCCCCCTCTATCCAAACGCCACATCCACCTCACCTTCCCAATACTCCTCCGCCGCCAATGCCGCGGCCTCGGCGCCAGAATACATGAGCATGTGCCACTGCCGCGCCTCACTGCTCAAGATAACGCCTGCCGTTGGCGACGTCATGGTCAGCCAGAAGCGCCATCCCATGGTAAAGCTGCTCGAAGACACGTCCCCAGGCGTGCACGACACGCTCATCGCAGCCTGCGACCGGTGGCGCTACTGCGAGCTCGGCGTCCAAGGATACCACGAGTCTTGTACGGATAACTTCTGGGACGCTCTCGATACCCTATCGGCCTCCGTCCCGGAGCTTAAAGACTTCCCAGCTAAGCTAGGCGGCAAGGTGCCTGACCCGTTTAACCTCTTCATGAACATACCCATCACGCAAGACGGCGAGGGCGCAAAGCGAGGCGTGAGTTTCGAAGCGCCGGTTACGAAAGAGGGGGATTATGTGGTGCTCGAGGCTATGCGCGATGTTGTAGTCGTTATGAGTGCGTGTCCACAGGATGTACTGACGATTAACGGGGGCAAGCCGGTGGATGCGCATTTTGAGGTGTCTGATTAGATGCAGGAGATTGCGAGTATGGATTGAGCTTAATCACTATCGACTGAAGTAGAAAATCTCGAGTTATCGATGCCGCTACTGGTTGGAAAGTTCGGCTCTCCAACCAAAGTGTTGTTCACGGATCTGGTAAATACATACAGTACGAGACCAAAGTGCGAAACTTCACCTCACTTCATGCATTTTGTGATCACCCACGTACATATACTTCTCAACCCACGCCGAACACGCTCACTAACTCCCTCCTCTAGCTTCCCCCACCGTCCCTAATCTAATTTCCTTGCGCCCAGTGAATTCATTGTGTCCGCACCCCCTCTTTGTCCACAATGTAAACCCTCCCAACCCATTGTCCCCCCTCGCAAACAAAGAAAGCCCACATATACACCACAATGCGCACTCCAACCTCCACACACCACACAATCTTCACATCTCATCATCCATTCCGTGGGAAAAAAAAAACCATACCATCACCATGCTCGCCGCCGCCACCGCCCTCAACATCTCCTGCCCCTGCACCGCATGCACATCCTTCCTCCAACACCTTCTCATCAACAAACCATCCGTCCTTAAGCGCACATCCTTCCTCCAACCCCAGCCAACCGTCTCCAAGCGCACACCCTCACCACTAGTCTTCCCCGTCGCGCGCCGACAACCGGAATCAGCATCATCGCTTTTAGTGCCAGGACACCGGATTTACTGCGCTGCACGCATGAGTCGTGTACGGCGCGGGTGAAGTTGGGTGGAGTCAGTGTGGTGCTGGGGAGGGCGACGTGTGGGGAAGATGAGGGGGTGGTGAGGGGGAG
>Ga0265780_10000811_pt1 | contig 46468 bp, 62 predicted proteins | sample P1T30metagenome_FD_192432 | JGI IMG/M metagenome (GOLD analysis project Ga0265780, IMG submission 192432) | Plant litter microbial communities from East Loma Ridge, Irvine, California - P1 T30 | ecosystem: Environmental > Terrestrial > Plant litter > Unclassified | place: USA: California... | reverse complement strand
TGCTGGCGGATCTGGATCTGTTGGAGGCGGTGCTGGTGGATCTGGATCTGTTGAAGGTGGTGCTGACGCTGGAGGTTCTTTCGAGGGCGGCGCTGGTGGATCTGGATCTGTCGATGGCGGAGCGGATGGGTCTGGATCCGCTGAAGGTGGTGCTGGCGCTGGTGGTTCTTTCGAGGGCGGCGCTGGCGGATCTGGATCTGTCGAGGGCGGTGCTGGCGGATCTGTCGAAGGCGATGCGGACGCTGACGCTGAGGGTGATGCCCACGGCTCAGGCGAAGCATCCGGCGACGCATCTGGCGAGGCATCAATTGGCGACGACGGCCACGGCCACTTCTGGAAGGCTTAGATGTTTCTAGGACTTTCCGGGAAACCTCCCATACCAAAATCCTTTCTGTGTACGACTAGCACATGAAGCAATTAGACCAATCGTAATAACTTCCAATCTTATTCTTTCCCTTGCTTTCACTCAATGCTTGTTGTCCGTTACAACTTGTCTTGACGATGTGTCGACATTCCGGACACGCTGAACGTCAAATTTATGACATGAAGATTCGTCAGCCTGGAAGTGCTCGTGACAACTGTGTAGGCATTCAGGACACACTGAACGTCCAAGTTGGTGGCTTGAGACATGCGTGCCCGTATGCAATTAGTTGAGCCGTAGGGCACGCAACTTACCCCTTAAAAGATTCCGTGAAGACGGAGGGACTTACTATTGTTGTGGATATCCAAAGTGTATTGCTGTAAAGGTCAAGGTCAGTGACTCAAATGATTGGCGCCCAAGACCAATTTGTCTAACTTCAGGACGTACTGAAAAGCAGCTAAAAGAATGCGCGGCTGCGGCATAATAGTCGTGGATTTCACACTCTCGTTCACGTCCACACATATGCATCACCCAACATCAAATCTCAACTGCACCTTGATATTGACCCAGCCCCACCTTATCACGCTCTACATACTAAGAAAGGAGCATCATAAGCTAAGGCTAATATAAGAGTTAACACTTAGCGCATCACGCGAACAAGGCAAGAACGGGCGAGAATTTTGCTCAATGTTCATATCTGCTGCTCGCCAGTGCCTAAGATCTGACCGAAACTACGTTTTATTATCCGCTACCCCATCGGCGCTTTTGGACATCACTACCCCTGGCTACTAGGCATGGCCTCATACAGATTGCGAGCGCGTTTGCTTCCCTCCTCCAAGTATGGCTTGTAAGTTGGCGAAGCAGCCGGTTAGACACTTGAACATGTTGCGCCTTTGGACGTCCGAGAAAAGCGCCTTCTGTGTCAAGGCGGACGACGGTAGTGTCTGGGGGGCTGTTGGCGCTTTCTTGGTCAGGCTTTCAGGCTCCGCTTCGTAGGTGAGGCATGATGGAGAACAACTATAGCATGATCAGTTTTGTTGGTCAATATTGCAAACACGTTACTCACCGTCGATCCATCTTGACTACAGTATCTCACTGGAGACACGAGCGAGAAGTTGCCGGTGACTTAGCAGGCACTTCGAGGCGATAGGGAGTAGCCTGGAGCTTGGCGATGCTCATGTCGAATTCAAGAGTCACCGTATCTGTAATCGCAGTACGTACAGCCGACGACTGGCTGGCGCTCGAAGACTGGTTGACACTGACGCTGACGTTCAGATTGTTCTCGAAGGGCACTGTGAGAAGAACAATCAGTCTCGTGTTGTTTGAGAAAAGCGAGTCAGCACGCCACTCACCGCTGACCCATTCTGACTGCAAATGAGATATCGGAAGGAGGGAGTTGACGTCGCAAAAAAGGTATTCCCGTGTGGTGAGGGAGTGACGGTCGGGTGTTGGAGAAGATTGAAGCTCGCCGTTGTCATTGTTCTGTTCCTCACTGCGATGCAGGTAGGTGAGCGACTACCTCCTAGCCACTCAAGCAGAGTCCGCTCATTCGATGGCTTGTCAAAAGCGTAAGACGGATGGTCGGCTTTGATACTCGCAGATGAAGTGGGGAAGTTCCGGAAGATCAGACGCGCCGGGCAGTTGAGTTGAGAACACGGTCGCGAGGCTGTTTGGAGGTCACGCTAGGTCGAGCATCACCGACGAAACGTGTAAGCTCAAGCGCTAAGGCCTACTGGTAGAGCGAACTTTATCTGTGTTCTCCTAGTAAGTGCCAGCCGAGCTGCACGATCTTGTTGAGGGACGGCAGGTCGCCATGCGCGATTGGCAAATAAAGAAGGCGTATTTGGGTATGAGCTTTGCATGACTGCTGCTTGATGGATGGACTGACGACCAGATGGGGAGTGGCGGGCGGCAAACAAATTGACCACCAGCTAATCGGAAGTGTAATGTAGCTGCCCGGGGCGCGTATATTTGGTCAGGACAAGCTTTGAAGCGACCGCAGCGGGCACAGCAGTGGACTGGCTGTAGATACACGACTGGCTGCGGCTAAGGTGAGGATTCACGGTCACTACAGTTGGGTCGGAGTCGAGAAAACCTGCAGCATGGTCAATCTTCTCTCCGAATGGATTGGTCAAGCAGTAACTTACGGTTGGCCAAATGGGGCGGCAAATAAGCCTCTGGAAGCGAAAGAAACGAGTGGTGGCTGAAATCGGTGATGAAGGAGCAACAGTGAGTACAGCAGGGTTTTGCTTGTCACATCTGCGCCGATGAACATTGAGTCAACAAGAGCAGAAGGAGTGCATGTGATCTCAATGCAGCGGACTCGTGCCTCCAATGGGATCATGTCGTGCCTTCGCCGCTCCATAGGACTGGCGACCGGCGTTTCTCGTCGCCGTCTTCACTGTAGATAGAGGTGAAGGAAGGGTTATGGGTGATCTCGAAGTAGCCGGGTTGGGAGGTGTCGCTTTTTCAAGTCGGAGAGGATCCGCGCCTGGTCGCTCTATAAGAAGGGAAACAGGGTTTTCCGTCGCCGTATCGGTCGGAGATAGATGTTGAAGGGAAAGGTTTGATGTGCCTCGATCGGCGAAGGCTGGACCGCAATGGTACCTGGATTGACGATTTGCGTACGAGAAGGCGAGTATGGAAGTGGTTGTCAAGGCGTGCGCGGTTGCTTAGCACGTCCGAATCTGTGCTAGGTAAAGGCGAGCTCGTAGCGACAACGCTAGTAACAATGGCGGGGTAGCTTTTGTGACGTGCTGATGACTGCAAAGAAAGGACGATGGTTGTTATTTGGGGGGAGAAACGTTTTGATGGGCCCACATTAGAGCTCCGTACGCATGGTGGCGGTAGAAAGATTGTCATAGCTGGGCAGACGACAGCTGCCCCAAGTCGGCAATTGTTGCTCAGGAGCTCGAGACTGGCGAAGCTGTATCTGTTCGCTCATTGCTGATAGAGTCGAGCGAGCCGGGTCGCGTGTTGTAAGGAACAATGGTGTGATGTTGGGTGCTGTAAATTCGACCGTCAGCGCTCCAATACCATTATGCGATACAGAATTTAACCATGTAAGTTAAGGTAGACGAACTCACTTACTCGGAGTTGGTGTTGTCGCAGGGATATTTGGTTGCTCGAGCAGCGGAAAAGAAGCAGTGTTTGGAGTAGGTGGTAGCGGACCAGTGCAAGTGGCTGTGGTAGCAGTGTAAGAAAGGTACAAGGCTATGGTTCGCAGGCTACGCCGTCGATGGTGTGGATAGCGGATAGCTGGTAGCTGGTAGCGGGTAGCGGGTAACGGGTAGTAAAGGAGTCAATTCAAAGAGTAAGTGCAGCCAGATCATGAGCGCCGACTGGGTAGTGGGTATCAGGTAGTCGAAAGTTATCAGTTCAGTGATTCTAGCTTGTATGAAACCGTTTTGGCACGTGATTTGACCCACATCCTTGCCCCACCCGATTTTTAGTTTGATGTCGCCTTCACCGTGGCTTGATCGCTTCGCATTGCCACGAAAGCGTCTTCAAAGCTACACTTTGACTAGCAAGATTTTGTAGTATAGCTGGGGCTGTGTGCCCTATGAATTGGGTCGTCTTTCGCTCCACTTGTCCATTTACACGGAGAATCACCTATGTTTTGGGCTCAGCCATCAAGGCGAACGATCGTCTCACAACATGAGTTTTGCGATACTGGACTTACTTTCTTGCGGAGGTCGTGAATTACCTTGCTGTTGAGGTCTTGAACTTACCTTGCAAAAGGCAATCGCCCGTTGGCCAAGGACTTTCAGTTCCGACACACCTTCTCCCAACTCCTCCGTCTTCCTTTCTCTCACCACATCAACTGGCCAGCTTATCTTTGCTGCCCGCTACCTTCTCCCAGCTTCTTCATCTTCCCTTCTCTCACCACAACAACTGTCGGGCTTTCATTTGCTACCCGCTACCGTCAAGATGACCATCACGATGTTCCGAGATACGGCGATTGCCAAGCAAGACCTCATGGCTCTCACGGACCTGGTCATGGATATTGAAAAAGGTCTTTGGCCCACAACGTCCAAGGAGATCGACAGCGTGTTGGACGATGCCATGTTCAAAATTGGTAGGTTATGGCTCGAGATCTCGCACCACGTAGTCGCTTTAACTGTATAGGTCGTTTCGACATCGACGCCGCTGCTAGAGTAACGCCGCTTCGGAGTGCACAGGCAGCGCGTGGTCTCGCGTGGTCTATCAGGCCTTTAGCTGTCAAGCGCTCGTTGTGCGGCAAGGAGTATTTGGTCGATCTGAGGTCAGGCCTACAAACTATACTGGAGCCAGGAGCATGGTCAGCAAACACTCTGAAATTGGCTGTCTTATCCTACAGCAGCCTCCACCTCAATGGCAGCAATGTCTTCCTTGAGTTCCATGGTCCTCGCCCGACCGGGTTCCTCCCACCCGGATCCATAAACCCCGCCTTTCTTCTCTGTGTCCCATGGGAAGGCAAGTGGACACCAGTCCGGTATGAGTCCGCAGGAAAAAATTCCTTCTTATCCGACGCAAATGCCCAAGTGCCACCGGAGATGCACGACCTGGTATCCACAATCGTGGGCGACATTGTGGGTTTGGAGGCGGACAAGACCAAGACGGGCGACAGAATCAATGAGGAATATCGGCTCATGCAGGTAAGTTGGTAACACGAGCCGTGTCAGTGGTGATGTCTCTGACCATTTGCTTAGGACGAGAGCGCGACGGCTTCGCAGGGGCCAGCTGCGCTGTTCGAGGCATTTTTGATACTCGGTGTACGAGTGACGGACGGTTTCTTCGGAGACGACATACCTATCCACCTCTATACCCTGGACAAGAATATCGATCACCAGCTGAACGCATGTACATACGTGCTGCGGTCATACCTGAAGCTGCCGCGTGAGATGCTGCATCTTTACTGGGTTGCGACAGACGATGTTGCAGATTCCGGTGGAAGTACTGCGACTGAAGTGGACGAAGATGATGGAGACCATACGCATCGTAAAGGAAAGGAAAGGCGCTAGTTGCAGGAGGTCGTGGTAGGATGCGTGTGCAGCTATAGTTCGTGAAAGATGTAAGCTAGTCAGGGAGCACAGGTGAACAAACGGAGGAAATGACAAAATCGAAGCTCAGTGCGCTGTTCTTCAGAGCGAATTAGACGATATGAGACAGGCTTTCCTCACTCACGATTTCTCGAGGGTTGTGACATTCAACACCACAGCAAGATCTTGCTCGACTGGCACTTTACCGTCCACGGATGGATGTCAGACGCTGATCTTCTCAGGCGTGAAAATTAGCGCTGCTCCAAGCACGCGCAGCAAAAATTCGCTCTTGAGCAAGCCATGGCTCCTCAACGAGCCGTCACTCCATCTGCGGTTCTTCAACCTCTCATCGTCCGTCCGCCAAACTTACATCGTTTCTCATCCGCGACCACTCGTTGACCTGCCAGCCTCCTGATTCGGCCGAACACAGCCTTGCTAATGGCTATATCACTCTAGCAAGTCCGCAATGGGTCAATCGTAAGTAGCATTTGTGCTACAATCGCCCCAAGCCAACAAGATTCATCGCAGTGTGGGTTGTCACTCCCAGTCGGAGACGGAGACGGCCGAGAAGCTCGTATCTAGCTACAGTTACTCATAGGACCTCAGCCAGTCGCTAGTCAAGCCGCCAACGCCGATCCTACCAAGAACAAGAGGCCGTCTGACGACGAAGAGAACGCCAGCCCAATCAAGCAGGCGACCGACGAGAATGACGCCAAATCCACGAAGAACAAGAGGCCTATCGACGACGACGAGAACGCCAACCCCACTAAGCGGGCGACAAAGTCAAACACTGCCAGCTCTTCCGTCAGCTCCTCTCACATACGATAGGTGTGCTTAGTTGAAGCATACAACGACGATACTTTCGCAATGAGATAGCTGCCCTTGTGTGAACCCAGCTGCGCGTTGTCTGCCCAGGCCTTCGACCATGGCATGATAGTAGCTATACAGGCCCATATACATGCGACTCAGATGAGGCTCGTGCGAACCGCGAGGAGGCATTTGCTCTGATACCGCAATGTGTCATCCTAGGTGGCCCAAAATCATTCAACTGTATGCTCAGGCCGACACACAACCAGGAGCATGAATACCTAGTTAGAAATGCTCGCCTGTGGATCTCTAACGAAGGAGGCACTCCCTAGTCTATTCAGGCCAGAAGTGTTAGGTTGCTACCTTTATGGCAATAACTTCTGCACGAATCCCTTCCATCTAGCCGTTGAGACTGTTGGTTGCCGAGGTGGCGAAGCTTGAGGAGACGGAAGATTGAGGAGCATGGAAAGAAAGCCAGCTGAACGGTCGCAGAGTGGTATCGATCGAGCTCTGTGAAGCTAGACAGGACTGCTATTCGTAACAAAGAGCCAGATCGCCTGAAATGAGAATTACGCCAGATCGACAGAGCACTGCAAGACTATACGACATTGACATTTGTACAGCTTTCATAACAAACAACTCTACATCCTGTCGCGCGTTATTAATTGAAGCTGTGTCTTTTTGCTGCAGTGACCTCACCTCACCGCACGATCAAGCACCCCTCAAAGAAATCATCAATACCCTCATGATCTTCTAGCGTAGTGATATTTGACACATCTACCCCGAATTAGTGATTTTCCACTTCGAATCTTTCCAGGACTCACATTGATCCGGCCTCACAAGCACCACCGCACCCTCGCTCGGATGGACGCCATACGTCTTGTACGCGTGGCCGTTTCCAGAATTGTAGTGCTCATCGTCGATATACGTTTTGTGTAGATCTCGAATCCGGTACTTCCCACTCTTGGGCCAAAAGTAATTCGGTATCGACTCCTGCTCCGTGTCGAGGTATTTGCTACTGAGTACAAGGATGGGTTCGATGACGCTGTCGACGTCCTGGGCTGTCGGCGTGAAGCGCTTCGTCATTGCTTCAAGATGTGCTGCGAGCTGCGAGTTCGTCAGCGCCAAATGCATTTTCACTCGTTTGTACTTCCACTCACCTTCTCCAGCCTCGCCCTATGCGCCTCATCATTGATGTCGCCAGCAAATACCACGACCCGCCAAGCTCCCGTACTCCTCAGCACACTTTGTAATTGCACAGCCCTGCAATCGCAAAAGCGGATGACCTGTGCAGACGGGAAGCGCATGCCTACCGTGATACCCTTCACTACGCTCTGTCCAGTCGCAATAAGAGAGTCTCCATACCGATCCGGGAAGCCCGCCATATACCTCCCACTCTTACGAAAGTATTCTGCAAACTCGCCTTCGAACGTCTCCTTGCGGTTGAAAAGTGCGGTGAGTTCGCGGTCGAAGGCGATTAGATCTGCCGCCGTTTTACTCCTCTCGGACACGTATGTGGATAGGAGGGAGGGAGGCGACAAGCCGCTCAGCACGCTCCCGAGTTTCCATCCGATGTTATACCCATCTTGCAAGCTGACGTTCATGCCCTGCCCTGCCTTAGGAGAATGCGTGTGCGCTGCATCACCCGTCAGAAACACACGCTCCTGTGCATGAAAATGGTCCACGAGGCGTTGCCCGATACTATACGCTGACCACCAAAACGTATCCGCGAAATCCATCTCGTACGGGTGAAATATGCGCTTGGCTGTGTTCTGTATGTCATCTAGCGTGACTTCCTTTGCATTCGTGCCCGCCGGCAACTGAATATAAAATCTGACCAACTGTCCGCCTTCACGGGGTATGATCACGAGGTTGCCAGCGGCGCTGTGAATCGTGCATTTGCGCCGAATGTCGGGAAAATTGGTGACCGGGTAGATGTCCATGACGCCCCAGATAGTATCGGTAGTGTCGCCGAGCATCTGGAAGCCCAGGGAGCGGCGGATGGTGCTGTGTGCGCCATCGCAGGCAAGGACATATTTGGATTCCCACGTCTCCTGTTTGCCGTCTTTTGAGGCGGTCACGCGGCACGGGTAATGGGTGTCAGAGACGAGTGAGACGCCGGTGGTGCTCCAGCCGTATTCGATCTTTCCTTCGCCGCCTTTGGATTGCAGTATACCATTCATTTTCTTGAGCATTAAGCTGTTCATGCGCGCTTGATTCAAAATGACATGCGGCAAATGACTCAAGCCTTTCTCGGTGTCGATTGTCCTGCTCTTGCGCTTGATCTTTCCACCCTCGTCGTCGCCCCAAAAACACACCTCCAAGATGTGATGCGCCTCTCTAAGCAAATCTTCCGCAAGATCAAAAGATTCGTAGATCTCAACCGTGCGGCATTGCACGCCATCTGCTTGGCCGACCTCAAGGGGCCCGGAGCGGCGCTCGAGCATGACGAAAGGGATGTTGTAGAGGGCGAGCCATGTTGCGGCGAAGATGCCAGCTGAGCCGGAGCCAGCGATTAGGACGTCTGTCCTGGGCATTGTGGGAGTTAACTGAAGAGTGGACTGCTCGAGGAGAGGTTATCAATCACTTGACTTCAGCTAACGCCAACCAGATTTGTATTCAGGAAGTGATTTCGGCATTGCATGTAATGGAGTCTACGTCTATATCAGCAAAAAGGATGAACGTTTACGCATTGATCTACACGCGCACGATGTTAGTGGCATGCCGAAGTCAAGCTCCGGAGCTACATCGTGGGGTCTGCGGGGAGCTGCACTAGCGCACCATCCTCACCAAGTACAGCGGAATCTAGCGCACTCGTACGAATAATGGATCCAAGCTGCCAAGGACGGGTGACTTTTGATGTTTCCACGCGGTAGGTAATGCTCGGAGTAAGATTATGCGACTCGACGTTATATTCCAGCAGTCATTCCATCGGATCGCGGATTGTGAGATGGAGAATGATCCTATATACAAGAAGAGAAGCGTATATGCACAAAGGACGCTGAATTAGGCAAACACGATTTTCTTTCCTTTCAGCAATGTGCCTCCAAGCAACTTGCCCATCGCATATCCGATATACGCTCCAGTAACAATCGTGACAGGCCATTTCTGCCATTCGCGGTCCCTATGTCTTATTAGCCCCAAACTACTTTTCAACTCTTTCCGACCTTGTACTGTACTCACCAATCCAGCGGAATCGGAATCGCGCCCACCCACGCGCCCATCACCGTCCCCATCATGCCCCCATAAACCTCATCAATCGGCAACATCAGCCCCACAACCCTTCTCCACGTCTCGCCATTCACGCCATGAACATATACAAGCGGCAGCGTGCTCAACAGCGCAATATGTGCGCCACAAAGGAGCGTGTGAAGGTGGTGTGTCGTCACGGGCGCGCCAAAGAGGACGAGGATACCGGTGAGAAGGGGCGTGGATGCGAGGGCGGTGAGGAGGAGGGAAAGAAAGGCGGGCTGTACATGAATGCGTCAGTATGTAAGTCAAGGAACATAGAGTCGCGTTTGTGGTGCTCGAGGGAAAGGAGAGGTCCACGTACAACAATCGTCCCATTCACGCCGCTCTCAATCACGCCCGGCGCATGCTTCTTCTTCTCCCCCGGCTTTACTTTCTTGACCTTGGGCGTCTCGCCCGTCGGCTGCAGGCACACAGCTACATATGCGATTTGCAGAACAGCCAAGGGTGCCAGGATGCTGAGCAGCGCGGGCACGGGGTCTGCGACGATGCTGTTGAAGCTGTAGGCGTAGAGCGAGAGGATGACGAGCGGGTGCACTTGTGTGTAGATGCGTGCGATGTCGTTGTTGAGGGGCTCGATAGGCGCCGCGGGAGTGGATTTGGGCTTCGAGAGCCCAGCCGGGTCGATGATGGTGGGTTTGCTGGACATGGTGCGGGTTAGAGGGGGAGGTGTGAGGATATGCGGTGTCAATTTGGTAGCTGCGATACTGCGGAGGGTGGTGAAGGAGCGTGAAGGGCGCCTGGCCTATGTTGCGAAGTTGTGCTGGTGCTGGTGGAGGAAATGTTGCGCGTCGCAAGTCGCGAATCGGAAACTTTTGGGCCGAGTCCGTGCATCGCGAATATCGACAAGCAGCTTGAGCACCTCCATGACCAAGAGACATATTCCTTGAAACACGACTGTCTTGATGCTGTAGACGTGTATTTGATCATATCTTGTCAATCTCTGACTTCACTTTGATGCCGTAGGTAGCTTTCAAATCTGCCAAAGTAGTCCCGTGCCTGAGCTCTCTTCCATCACCTACTCCTCCTTCTTCGGCACCAGGTTCCTCAAACTCAAATCATACACCACGTCCTCTACATCCTTGACCCTGTACTTCAGACCGTCGCTCCTCCTCCTCAAGCTATCATTCTTGAGGTTGAGAATCTGGAAGCCAGCATGCAAGTCCTTGACGAACTGGTTGATGAGCAGTGGGCGCTCGTAGTCGCCGAGCGTGACGGCGTTGCGGGCAAGACGGGTCTAGCAAGACCGTTAGCAATGCTGTAAAAATTAGACTGACGTGACATACCAGCTCTTCGACGAGCGAGATGAGGGACTGCAAGTACTCCTCGATTGTGAGGTGGAACTCATCGCGGTCCTTGAGGTTGACGGGGACTGTTTGGCGTCAGCAGAGACCCGGACGTGTGATGAGCGATCGTACTGTGCAGGATCTCGCCCAGGTCCTCGATGGTGAGCAGCTGTCCGCACTTGACCTGGCCGCCCTCGTGCTTGTAGCCACCTAGCCATCCCCAGAAGAGCAGGACCTCCACCTGTAGTGATGTTAGTAGTGATGGTGTGAGAATGGATGCGACGTGACGTACCGCGCCTTGCATCTGCCGGCTCCACATGTTGTTGAATTTGTAGTACGGCATCTTGGACGCTGCTTGTGAGAGCTTGCCGACGGTCTCAATGACATGGCTGATGGGCTCCTTTGCGGCATCTATGACTTCAGACACTGTGATACTATTAGCTTCTGCCTTTTCGTTCTGCGAGCAGCACTCACGGCTGGCGACGGGCGTCGAGTGCGCTCTCGACAACACCCACGAGACGTTGCGGTCTTTGGTAAGTCAGCTGGGCCCTTGCAACAAATTGTGTGCCGTACTCTGCTTTTCGAGCGCGGAGATGATGTCCTTGAGCTCCTGTCGCGCTGTGAGTGCGTCTTCACGTGTCTTGCTGCGGGGCGTTCCTCACATCGCGGACTGCCGTGTCTTCGTCCACGCGCGCCTGCAGGTCTTGGAAGATTACCGGATTGACGCCGTGCATTGTGGATGTAGTTTTTGCTGGTGACGTTGGTGTTGCAAGGGCGATATGGCGTTCCAGAGTGCAAGATCAATGTTTGTTTGTGGCTTGTGGCAGCTGTGAAAAAATCGCGCCTCTCACCGAGCAGGGTCACGACGTGTATCTCGAGAGACTGGAGAAGGGCAATTGCATGTCGATGGCTTGAAGTAGAGCCCTCATATACTTTGCTGCTGTTCACAGGTTTCAATGACTTGCGATACAGCGAGAGCGTCGTGACGTAGCCCAACGGGTGCTCGCAAAGCATCACAATAGCTAACTAAGACTCGCGGTGTTTGCAACTGCCAGAGCTCAATCACAACTAACGCATCAAGCCGAGGCGCAAATCCAATCGAAATAGCGAAACAGCAAGAGAGACAATCTTCCTCGAGAGCACAGCCAAGGCTGAAACTCATCAATGAAAAAGGCGTTCGCGTACATCGGAAGGAGTGCAATACCGACGACACTGTGCGCAGCGGTATGAGCAAGCCCAGTGACCACCACGCGCGTTTCAAAAATAAGAATAATCTTGAATGTTCCCGTAGGAACGTTTCAGAGATTAAACTGAAAAGAACAGATACTACCTGTAAAATTGTCAATCATTGCCAAGCGGGCGCGTATTGTTCTGTGTCCGGACTTACACTTGATCTAAGCCAAAAGGCAAAGACTTGGAAGAGTTAGCAAGGCATTCTCAAAGGTAGGGGTGGGGTAGGTAAAAACTCACGAGCTAAGGAAAAGAAGCAAACGCAGGAGCAGAGGGCGATTGAGAGGTTGTAGATTTCGGCGAGGCGCTAAATTATCGCTCACGTGATGGCGCTAGCTGGCACAAATGACGTGGAAAGTGAGCGCGCACCGATGAACATGCGAGGGACGTTCGAAGTGGGTAAGTGGGCGTCTCTCTCCAGCATCATGCAGCCGGCACACCTCAAGAGACCCAGATTCCACTCTGAATATATACAGCCTCATCAATCTCCTGCCGACAAGTATAGCCTGCGAACGTGACTTGCATATTGCATGCTCGGTCACGCGGGAATGCCTTGGACGATGAATTGCATGTTGCTTGGGCTACCCAGCTCCCGCAGTCAAAATTTACAGCTATGAGGACATCCCTTCGCCATCGACCTCCCACTACGAAGTAGTGTCAATAATTCAGTGTCGACACGGGGCGGACGCTAGGAGTAATTTACTCATCGCAAGTTTCTGTTGTCATTCCCACCGAAGTCTCGAACATCTACATCTCATACGTCTCACTACCATACGACTCACTACCATACGTCTCACTACCATACGTCTCACTACCATACGTCTCACTACCATACGTCTCACTACCATACGTCTCACTACCATACGTCTCACAGTATTAACCACTCTCGTAACTTGATGGCGAACTGCGCAGTTGCAGAACATCAGTCGCTGACTCCACGTATCATGACGTTCGTAAAGGAGGATCCTAAGCTTGCTTTGCTTTGAGTACGTTCAGGACGCACTTTCGAAAGGCACGGCCTTTCGCCCTCTGCTTCGCTTTGAGTCATGACCCCCGCCTCCAGCACTAGCAAGAGCAGCACAAAGCTATCTTTGAGCGAATCATGCCCTTGCACGAAAAGGGCTAATAGCATCACGCTTCGCCCAAACGTACATTCGCTAGTTGTAATGGAGACTGGTAGGTTTAGGCATCGATTCAGATGACGCCCAAATTATCACCCCAACTATATAGCACAAATCCCAAAACCCCCTGCAAAGACCACAAAGCGGATTGTTTCACTCTATCTGCCACACTCCGGCCCGTCCTCTCGTCGTACTCCTCAACCTGATTTTCAACTTCAGTGACCTGCGCTCCATACGCCACACATCCGCCCTTCCCCTCGCAGTGCTTCTCGTCCTGATCTTCAACATCAGTGACCTGCGGCCCTTCTCATCTCTTCCCCCACTTCTCTCCAACTCCCTCCAACGCCCATCTTCCACCACGGTGTTCTCCAACGGCTCCGTGTCCAACACCGCACCCTGTCGTACCTTACACGCATGTTCTCTTGCCTTGTACTCGTACGCCAGGAAAGCCGCTTCCTCGCAGAACCAGAAGAAGCTTTGCACGAAACCAGTCTCCTGCTCGGCATCTAGTTCACGACCTTCGAGTAGCACGTTATCCCCGTATGAGAGTTGTGCGACCCAGTTGTCGTCCGACCATTTGATGCGGATCTCGAGGTTGGAGATATCGAAAGCCTCATTCTGCTTGCCAGTGTCTTCGTAGTTTATGGACATTGGCGTTGGTGGCTCGTAGTTGGACTGTGGATTGTGCTTGAGGATGCGCGATGAAACGGCGTAGAGGAAGAGTGGGCTTTGGAGGAGGAAGGTGAGGCCGTCTGTCACGGTTAGCGGCTGTCATACGGGACTGAGTTGTTTTGCGCACCGAGCAGTCGTATCTCATCATAGCGAGGCAAGTTGTTGGGCAGTTCGTCGAGCGTTTCCTGGAGGTGACTTCGCAGCCTCGTTTTCTCATATATCGTGGGCATAGCTGTAAACGCCATGATCACGTGCAGATCTAGATTTTGAAGGTCCACGAGTAGTATTTCGTGGCGATGAGCTGCATTGGAAGCAAGCGGGCGGAGCGTGAAGACCATATATCTAGCGAAGACATGAGGATGCAGAACGCTGGGTGAAGCTGTCTCTCACCTCACGACTAAGCACGCTTTGAGCACACAGCCCTCCACCAACGCTCGTATAAGCGAAGGTGAAGGTGAGGTGAATGGTGATTGACTGGACATTAATTTCGATTGTGCAAATTTCGCAGATTAGTGAGAGCTACCCTCCGTCAGTTCCTGAGTACCAGCAGTCATAGAGAGAAGCTTTCAGCAATCGCCTCTCACGTTGTGTCTTCTACAACACAGCAGTTCGAATTGCATAGCAAGAAGCCACGGCCTATCATCGGGACATTATCACTTGGTCTCAATAGCATTGCTATCATCTGATCTCCCGGTCACCAGGAGGAGTCGTCTTCGACACACAGCCATGTGAAATGATCTTGGCCGGTAAATTCAACCATTTTTCGGGTGTGACGTGCATGTCAATATCGTCTGCGCATTGCACGTGCCGGTGGAATCACAGTGAAAGATAGGTCAAGCTACGCGATCTGGAAATGACAAACGGCAAGTGAAGAGTCTTAATATCTTCTAATATCGTAGTTTTACGGGTGTGAGGTTCTGCCTGAAGAGAAGCCTTCACGCCTCTTCGCCATAGCAACGCCCGTCTACTGCATATCTACATCTTGCACCCTCGTCTTTCATAATATCAACAACAGAATCTCTCCTCAACTCTCTCAATTTGAAAAGCAAAAAGAATCTGGAGCTCGTGTATCACTCACCACGATGTCGCAAACGCCAAACCACCCACAAATCTCGCGCGCTGATGAGACAAATTCGCCTGCGCTCGACGAGTACAACAAGCTCTCCGCCAGCGGACAGTTCACACCTTTTATGTCTTCAGTGCCGGCCGGAGAGCGCTTTACGTACACGCCCAAGCCAACAGCTGCTCCCGCTGTGAATCCCTTCGTTGCATGCCCGCCGCCCGCAGCCAATCCACCAGTTCCTCGGTTCGCAGCATACCCGCCAGTGCAGCGAACGACGACTACCTCACCTGAGAACAATAGCCCGTACGCTGCTCCTAATGGCGGGCCAGTACTTGCGTACGTCCCGTCGCGATCAAACACCGCCTCGCCCCACGGCAATGCCACTCACGGTCTACCACTTACGCCATACTTGCCGCCTCGCTTGCAGGCCGGCCATCAGTCCATGAATCTCTCACCGTACGCTACAGGCGGCCAGCAGTCGCAGCCTCACCTCCAGCCGACACACCTTCCGCCGTCCCGTGCAAACACCGCCTCGCCACCAGCCTTTGCCGCGAACGCTCAATATGCGCCACCTCGTCAAATGGCGCCGGCGCCAATACTGTCGGGCCATATGCCACAGTTCCCAGACGGCAATGGCCATGGTCCCATGCCCTGGCTCAACCGCCCCATCATGCCCATGCCCCAGCCTCGATTCTCACCCATGGCACCCGGCATGATCACACGTGACGGCTTATCCGCACGTTTCCAAGATCTGCTGATTGGCGTCCTCCCCAACTGGACGTCCTCCAGCATCGTCCTTCTCGCATCACACTGCACCAACACCGTCATCTTCTTGGGTAAGGACGGTCAATTGGGCGACGAAGGGCTGCAGTCGTACTCGGACATCTTCTTGGGCGTGGGATACGAGAACAAGGGTACGAGCATCTTTATGTGTTTGGCCGTGGAAGGGGCACTGGAGGTCAAGGTACTGCTGCGGACCCGGCCGTATGCATTTAAGGGCGGAAATACGCGTGAGGATGGTAACTTGATGCACAGGCTGAAGCAAGGGTTTTATGATGTTGCTTTGAATGAGTTGAGAGCGCTGCAGGCGAGTATGCAGCGGAATGCGGCGGGTGTGCGGGTCGGTTGATTGGACGGCGAGAACGTGGTCTTGAGTCGGTGTAGAAGTGGTGCGCGAGGAGTGACGAGGTAGTAGTGATAATGATGTTGATAGTGCAAGGAGATGAGACGGACTTCTTACAATTTTGTGCCAGTGACCTTGACCATGTACTTCTCCTCATACTTTTGACAAACGGCATATCAACGCGAGAGCTGCTCCAGGGTAGCTAGCACGTGCCGGAAGTGAGACTAGCGCCTAGTGTGAGTCTCAGAAGAGCCTTCTTATTGAGCTTACCGACCGCCTTCCCACCGCCAACCTTGATCTAGCACCGCCTCAGACACTTCTTCTCACTGTACTTCCTCTACCATCTACACACCACCATCGTCAATCCAACAGTCCCCCCAAGTCATCACGGCGCCCACCACCCCCGCGATGCCCAACCGTCGCGCTCTCGAAAAGGGTTTACGTGACCTCATCGAGGACACCTCGCTGAGTATATCCTTCAATTCTGACCACCCCCTCTCCGAAGACGACATCCTCATGGCCACCACCAACCTCGCTAGCTATCTCGCTCACTACATCGTGCGCAATATGCGTCGCGCCAAGTCACCGCTCAGCCACGCGGACCTCACCTTCAAAGTCGTGCGCACCCGCAATTCTCAGGAGGAGGTCCTCGAAGACCGGCGTCGCTGCATCTTCAAGGGCGAAAAGGAGTGGTACTACATGGCGCTCATAGAATTCGAGCACGGTAACGGGCTACCGCAGATCTTGGCTGAGGGCGATCTGCGTAAGGACAAGGCCGAGCTATTTGACTCTTTTGTCGAGATGGTCGAGCGGCGGAACGGGGAGTGGGATAAGGAGGATGAGCGCAGGCAGAAGAGTGAGGAAATATATGAGAAATCGAGGGAGGAGGAGAATCAGAAATCTAGGGAGGAGGAGAATAAGAAATCTAGGGAGGAGGAGATTGCGCTAAGAGAGATTGCGAAGATCGAGGCGGCGACGAAGAGGCATATCAGTAAGGGTAAGGGCAAGGGAGCGGCGGTGAAATCGAGGTCGAGTGGGAGACAGAAGAAAGTGAAGTCGGCTGACTTGGTGGACGAGGAGGATTTGGCGGATGAGTAGAGTGGATGATGAAGGAGGCTGGAGGCAGACAGTGTACACTATCTTGCTCAACGCAGGATGAGTTGGAACAACGTCGTAGCCCAGATGCTGTCTTAGTTGCGATTTGAACGGTAGTACACGCTACGTCGCAATCCAGGAGGCGCTTGGACGATGCCAGAAAGAAGCCAGATGAAACATCGTGACAACGACACTTCCTTGTGCAAGTGACAAGCGCAATTGGACACGCGCCTGAATAGTTCCATGTGCCATCAAAGCAAGCCAGCTGTCCACGGAGATGAAAATGAAGGCTTCCGCTTCTCGAGTGGTGTACCGCCATGACTCTTGCAGACGACCTACTCCCTGAATCCCAAGTGCTGTTAGCTGGTCTCACCAAGCTCTACCGGGATGCGTCATCTAGGATCTCTGTGAATTTCGATCATTCCATGTCAGATCGTGAGATCCGCCTCGCTGCAACCACACTCGCTATGTATCTAAGGCATCTCATCAACCGCCACACGCGTCGGGCATGCTCGGTACTCGACCCGACGAGCCTCAAGCTGCAAGCCATGTGTACTTACAACGGTGAGGAAATAGCTCTTGATTCCGTCAACGACGAGGGCTGGTACTATTTCAATTTCGTGGAACGTCTGGCAACGGGTAGCGAACAGATCTCAGCCACTTGTGATCCGTGCAAATCGAAGGTCGATTTACTGAACCAATTCGACATGATGATCAACAGCAAGGTCAGAGCGTGGCAGAACGAGGACAGTAAAAGTGTCAAATTGGAGGCACCGAAGAAGCATGCGACAGTGAAAGTACGGCCAGTGAAGAAAGCGCTCAACAAAAAGGAAGACACGAAGCAGCAGGTCGAGCTGGTGGACGCGTCAATAGATAAGGTCTTAACGAAGAACAAAGACAACGAGAAGCAGGCCGAACCGTTCGGATCGCTAGCCGATAAGGTTCCAAGCAAGAACGAAAGCAAAGACGAGGTGTCAAGCAGGAAAGAAGGTGAAAAGGAGCAGGTCGAACCCAAAGCGCCGTCACTAGAATGGAGAGTGCAGTTGGAAGTTGACGAAGCCAACGAGCAGGAAAGATATTTGGCTAGCGAAATGAGCAAAGAAGAGGAAGCAGCAATCGGTAGGAGGCAGATAGCGAAGGAGGGGACGCGGTAACACGAAGAGAGAAGCGAGCTGCGGCTGGTGGAAAGGAGAACAATGAGGAATGAAAGACGGGCTCGGCCAGTGGTAACTTGGCTGATGAGGAGGACATGAAGAACGAGGACTCGGAGATGATGGAAACAATGGGGTGAGTGATGAGGCTGGATACTGACAATGTATGCTGCCGTGCTCAACGTTGTTGGCTAGACCATGGCATGTGGTTCTCTGATACATCGTAATTTCGACAATGGTTCGACGATGTTCGAAGCCGATGCACCACAAAGGCGTCCGCCATGCGACCCAATCTGCCAACTCACAAGCCAGCAGCAATCGGTTTGCCAAACCTTTGCACAAGCAAGCACTGATCATGCTGATAAATTCGAGGACTTCAACCCTCGTTTTCTGAGATTCAGTCGCCCATATCCAGCCAAGATGCCCGCACCGATCGACAACGAATCGTACTACGTCCGCTGCAAAGAGCTTCTCCACAACAACACAGCCCTGAAGGACCCGCAGTTGAACATTCTAGCACGTAGGTTATCCCACACATACCACATGTCACACACTCACGATCCAAGGGAACCTGGCAGACCTCCTCAGCAACTTCAATGCCACAAGCCGGACCACGATCGGAGACCCCAACGAGCTGGCGCTCATTTCGTGTCGCAGGACCAACGAAGTCAAATGGTTCTTGACCCTCGTGAAGTCCAGTGGCTCTCAGGTGGAGCTCATCATCAAGGGAGATGCGATGCCATCAAGGAATGAGGCTGCGGGTGGGTTCATGACGAGGGTTGAGTGGTTGTTGTGGCGCAAGGTTGGCAACAAGCATGCGTGGATTGAGTAAGGAAGCGGAAGATGATGGTAGTGTCACCGAGGGGTTCACAATATAGTGACGAATGGAGATGCGAGCACTTTGTGCTGTGATCCTGTTGCGATGACTTGTGTTTGATGTGAAGCTGAAGCAGGAGCCGTGTTGGTGAAGCCAGAAAGCTATTTCCGGATTTTCTTGGAGCACCACGCTGTGATTGGCCTGCTCGTAAAAGCACGTGATGGTCGTAGACGCTAATTTCGCGCCTTCTTAACACTGCCTAGTCCGACGCGTTCCCAAAGGATCACCACGTGCCCTTGAAGTACGATCAAGCACAACATCCGCATCATGGCTGCCTATCAAAAGATCTATTTGCACTGTACAAGCTTTCGCAGCCTCGTTGGAGTCGTCCGAGATGCACAATCAGTCACGACGTAGCGGTGCGAAGGTGAAGACGGGATGCAAGACTTGCAAGTATGGCAGCCTAACAATCAAGCGTTGTTTGATAATGTGCAGGATCATGGCTGATCGCTTTCACACAGATTACGTCGCGTCAAATGCGATGAAGGGAAGCCACAATGCCTCAGGTACGTACCAAAGTTGCGTCATCGAGTGGTAAGCTGATCCCGCCCAAGATGCACGAACACAGGCCGTCAGTGCGATGGCTATGACAACCCTAGCGAAGGTTTTCAGATCCAAGTCTGGAGCCCCCAACGATCATCTAGCGTCCAGAAGTCGCTGTCGATGCTTTCGAATTTTGGAAGCAGCGTACGATACCTGGAGTTCTATCATCAATTTGCTCGCCCAGTACTATCCAGTGGTTTCGACGCCGAGTTTTGGTCGCGCATCACAATTCAGTTGGCTTTTGCTGAGCCATCGGTGCGCCACGCTTTGATAGCTCTTGGCTATCTCCAAAGTACTGAGACCGGCACCTTGAGAGATGCTCGTGCAAAATATGGCGGCCATTCCGAGAGCGGGACGTTGATGTACCACTACAACAAGTCTGTGAGGTACCTGATCGAGCGGATGAACGAAGTCACCTATACACCCGAGGTGGGGCTTGTGACCTGCCTGCTTTTTGTGTGCATAGAGTTTCTTCGCGGGAACTATCATACAGCATTCACCCATCTCACTAAAGGCCTCAAACTTGTCTCGGAACAACCTGGTCACTCGCGACCCGCATCTTCGTGCTCCTCGTTGTCTGTCACATCGCATCCTTCAGCGACGTCGAACATCCACAGCAGTACTCTTGTCAACGACGAGTTACGCCCAATTTTCATACGATCCATGGCTGCTGCTATGATGTATGGCGTGAATGTAGACGCAAGCATCGATATACCTCCACCGTCTCTGGACAGCTACCGGAATCTGCGATTCGAAAGTGTCCGCGAAGCACAATTGCACTCTTATGAGCTCCGCAACCAATCCACCCTCGTGATCAGAGACCTAAGTCGAAAGATCCTGGCTCAGCAGACTCTCACGGTCGACGATCTTGCCCGCCACTCTTACATGCTCGATTGTCAACGCGCTTGGCTTCAGGCTTTACATATGTTCAGGAAGGGCCGCCATCTTTCAAGCGCAGACGAGCTCGCCATTAGCGTGCTGATCATGCACTATCACACTTCACACATCTGGACGACTTACGTGGCTGATGTAGATCAGATGGCAGTAGATAAGCACATCGAAGACTTCCAAGACATCCTGAGACACGGCAAGCTGGTTCTCGATTCGATGGACCTAGCCGCGACTCGGCCCGCTGCGAACTTCACGTTCGAGATCTGTTTGATTCCAGCACTATACTTCGTTGGGCTGCGATGTCGATGTCCGAGAACTCGTCGCGAGGCCGTCACGCTGCTCGAAAGAAGTAAGAGAAGGGAAGGCATGTGGGATGTCGAGCAGCACGTTCTGGTATTGAAGCGTGTGATTGAGATGGAAGAGGAAGAGGTAGACCCCGTGACTGGCTGGCCAGTGGCGCGAGTCAGACTTTGGAGCAGCGTGATTGAAAGCCACATGGGCGCCACTGGAGGCTTCTGGGCAAACTTTCTGCCGTCGGGATGGGTCGGTCAAAAAACTCCGGACGGAAAACAAAGAGTGCTACGACAGTACTTTGGACCTTGACGGCAAAGAAAATCTCGATCGACCGCGGTGCTGGCAGAGTTCGTCAAAACCACAAATGGCTTCCATATCTCACGGGCCTCGACTACGATCGGCGATCGCAGTATGGAGGCGGTCGAGAATGTGGTACGGAAGTGGCGCCCGAAGCTCAGGTAGACGGATTGTGCTGAGACTTGAGGACGGTTTGTTTGACTCTGAATTGCAAATATGTGGCGCTTGTGACTAGCTTGTGTTTTGCACATGGATTCGGTAGAGCAAGCTTTGCTACTCTTCGCAGTAACCTCATCGCATATAATAGTGCTCCCTGGATGCCCTTGCTGTGGTACCTGGCCCAAAACTACAACACAGCAGTGCCTCACCAAGCACCATGTCGAGCGCCGTCTTCAGAAAATGCATCATCACACTTCTGTCGCGTGAGCACATTGACCCGAACGTGAATCAGAACAACATGTTCGCAGGTACGTTCATCTCCCCCATCGCGGTACGAAATGCTCATACGTCCGCGCGCTCTAGACAATCTGGCGTGGCTGGTGGGCGAATGAGAATTTCTGGAGACACATGCGTGGTTCACTCCCTACACCGCTCCACCATTTATCGCGAGTGTGGGTGACGTGATAATGGCTGCGACAGGATATTCAGTGGCAAGCGACTCGTGGACCGAATTCTTCAATCGCATGGCGTTTTACGACCTGATGAAGTTTGACACGACGGACGCACAGCAATGCGACATGGTCGATCTCGATATGGTGCGACGCCCTACTGCGAGGGCTCAGTTGCCCGCTATAAAACTGTGTATAAAAGGGGTACGTTCTTGTGCAAGCAGAGGGCGATACTACGGAACTTGCCATGTGGAAGGTTGTGGCAGCAGTGAACGGCTTTGCGATAGCACTGCGTACGTATATAGCACGGAGGCCATCAAGGCTAGTTGTTTGACAGAGTGAGGAGCACGTTGTGCAAACGCTGGAATATATGACACGTGCCACGTCTTTTCACACGTAGTGAGTGATGTGCTTCCGCGCAATCACGTCTACCGGCGGTTGCATTTAAATATCGTTCTAACAGGGCAACCGCAAGTAGGTCAGCGCGGCGTCTGCGATGCGCTGTGTGTGCTAGAGTGAAATTGTAGAAATGCGAGCTGACGACCGACAATAGCACCCAACGCACAACATGCAGCAAAATGCTGAACACCCCTACCCTCACGTCCTGCCTCTCATCCGGAAGCTTGCCCACTTCGCACGTAGGCTGGAGATACCAGTAGTCTCGCCGCCCATTCTTTACCTGGGGCAGTATCTTCGTTTCAAATGTACAGCAAACATCCCTCTCCTTCTCCAAAGCTCAGCTAATCAATGTTCACAGTCAGCGTTGACTACCTCTTCCGCTTGCGCAGTTTCCTGGATGGCGCAGTGCCGGGATTTGATCCCACGAATGAGCAAGAGTGTAATGACAGGGTCAAACTCATCGTCGGGACTAGAGTCAGTCGTGACGGAGAAGGCTGTGTTGTGTGCGAGGATCATATGATTGGATTTGAGATTGTAGGTACTACGTTTCGGGTCGTGGGGAGGTCGTCGGTTGACAAGGCGGATGCGCTTCTTGATATGATTGCTGTGATGTGGTCGATGAAAAATGAGTGGCGGGCAAGAGAGGTGGTGGCGAACAGGCGTAGGGCGATGGTGTGGAGAGAATCACATCCATGTCCACGAGGAAGAGACTATCGCTGAGATCTTCTCCGTGTGACTCACAGACACGTAGTGTGACCCGTGAATCCAAACTCTTTCTGGTTGATGACGGATCTGCTGGGTAAGGGTGTGTAGCTTTTCTAGTCTGAAGTCACCCGTTCCTTCTCGAATCTTCCTCTTCGCCATCCGTCCTCACGCCATCCAACCATTCATTCCTCTGCCTCCCAATCGTCATTCGAAACCTCTCTCCCGTCAGAAGCACTGCGTCAATGAAGCATTCCATGGCTCCAGCACTCGTATTACGCGTTTGGCCTCGCAGTATCGACAGATTGTCAGAAGTGCTTACGATGGCATAATAAGCGCATCCTTCATGCGATCCTCCGCGGATGTGCAGACTCGCGGTGTTCAGTCGCCCGTTAGCACCGACGCTGCCAGCAATGGCCATAGTTTGCGCGTACATTGAGAGTATGCCTGCAATAAATCAGTGTGGGTTGTGGAAAGGCAGTGTGAATGACGTACGAGCGAGAAAATGGTGCTCGGTGATTGAACGCGCGATGAGTCCGTTTGCGTCGAGGAGCTCGGACATGCGGTTGCTATGCCGGAGGAGGTCGCTGTGCACTTGCTGGTCGATGAAAGTGATGAGCAGTGTGAGTTCGGCGTCGTTTGGTGGCGCGTGGGTCAGGGCGTATTCTCCCGACTCTGCCATGGGCGTTGGAGTGTCGTTAGTTGAGGTGGTCGAGTTTACCGTATTGATTACAGTATGGGTCAGTCAGGAGTGAACGTAAAGTGATTCTGCCAAAGCAAATAGAGATCACCACCAGGCAGCACTGGGTGAATAGACATCTTCGACTACCGTGACAGGCAGCAGGTGATGCTTATTGTTGGTGAAGGAGGCTGCTAATCTTATGTAGATTTGCACAAGAGAGTACCGAAATCGCAGATACGATAGGATGCGACCTTGATGCAGAGATTTGATCAATGAATGCGACGCAAAATATCATCATTCGCGCTACTTCGTATTGAACGGCGTGGCAATCGCTTGGCTTGGACATGCCATTGTGCCATTACTGGGCGGCGAGATGGCATCAGCGGTACGTATCGTCATTGATTACTGGCAAGTAGAAAACGTCATTGACAATACAACATTCTCGAGAGGGTGATGGCGACATTTCTGGTGTTGAGGTTCGTGGTCGTGATGTTCAGGGATACGAGCCGAAAATAGAAACCGCTAGGATCTGTTAGCGCGTGGCGCCCGTTGCTCCTGAGACCACAATTCACTCTGCATGGCAACCCTCCACGCCATCCTAGTCCCACGCCGACGCACCCCGCGCCTTCCCTCGCTACGGTAAACCTTTGTGTTACATTCACTCACTACTGCGCTCGCTCCTTCCGCGTCCTTCCGCGTCCTTCTGCGTCCTTCTGCGTGTCTCCCAGATCGCCTCCAGCCTTTGTCAGGCCCCATACAAACACCCGGCCGCCCGCACCCCGAGCGACACCACAACCCTCAACAGGCCGCAGACATGGGCTTCGGCGACTTCACAACACTATGCGCCAAGGCAGCGATACCGCTGTGCGCGCTGGTGGGCGAGCAGGACATCAACGGTGGCTCCGGCATACCGACAAAGTGCTACTCGCGGACGATTGAGATTGCCAACACGCTCATCTTCCAGGCCGCCAACGACTTCATGCACATTCTGGCCATGGTCATGACCGTCGTCATGATCATTCACGTGCGCTCCAAGTTCACCGCCGTCGGCCGCAAGGAGATCACGTCCTTCTTCTACATCTACCTGCTCCTGACCGTCGTCTCGCTCGTCCTCGACGCCGGAGTCGCTGCGCCTGGTTCAGCGCCGTACCCGTACTTCGCCGCCGCACAGAATGGCCTTGCATCCGCTCTGTGCACGTGTTTGTTGATCAATGGCTTCGTCGGATTCCAACTGTATGAAGACGGGACGACACTCTCGGTCTGGCTGCTGCGCCTCTCGTCGCTCGCCATGTTCGTTGTCAGCGGCGCAGTCTCGCTCTTGACTTTCAAGAACTGGGCCGGCCTGAGCTCGATCAACCCCATCGGCATCTTCATCGTCACCTACATCGTGAACGCCATCTTCCTGTTCGTCTACATTGTGAGCCAGATCATCCTCGTAGTCGGCACGCTCGAGGACCGCTGGCCACTGGGTGACATCTCGTTTGGCATCTTCTTCCTCGTCATTGGGCAGGTGATCCTGTATGTGTTCAGCGACACGATCTGCGACAATGTCCAGCACTATCTGGACGGACTCTTCTTCGCGACCATCTGTAACCTGCTCGCAGTCATGATGGTGTACAAGGTACGCACGAGAGCCATTCCATTGATGTTGACATTCACTAATTCACTATATAGTACTGGGATTCAATCACCCGTGAAGATCTCGAGTTCTCCGTCGGCGTCAAGCAACACAACTGGGAGGTCAAGGAGCCTCTCATGGACGAAGACAAACGCGGCACTGTCTACCAAGAATCCGAGTACGCCCCTTCACTCTACCAACAACCATACGGCGCTCGATCGTCGCACTACTCCGCTGTCGGACACTAGACACATACGCTGTCCTATATCCATAACTTCTCTTCTTCGCGTAAACTCCCGCATGATCTTCTCAACGGCATTGGCAGGCGTTAATGGCGTTTATGGATCGGAGTCCAGCGCCTGATAAGCGCACCTGTGGTTACGATATCTCCGGTCTTTGCCCTGCTTCGAAAAATGGGAGGCAGAGTAATATGACTTTAGCACCGTTGTGCTATAATGACAGCAAAACCGCGACACTGCCGCATTTATATAGTAATATTAACTATTTATACATTACCTCGCGACTCGATATCACCCTGGAGAACGTCGTTCACTATCAAAGCACGTTTCGTGCATCTCGCAGGACACTTTACGCAAGCAGGCTCCGTTTATGTTCTTCACCGCCTCTTTACGAGGCACACTTCGACATGAACAAGACACAGCACAAAGACAATGACCAAGAACATCGACTTCAAACACAATTATTGCAGACACTTGCTGGTTCTTTCAGCCTCGTCGGACTCAAGGTAGGCGAATTCTGTGCTCGTGTCGAGCCCAAGCCATCGGTATCGGCGCCGATGCGAGCACTGTCCTTGCTGCACCAAGACCTGCGGCATACCCGAACAGGCAATACCGGCGCACAACCACCGGTTCACATAAGAAAAACGCGTCGTACCATGCTATTTACAGTATATCGGGGATCCAGCCTCAGTCAACTGTCTGCCACGGAAGTGCTTGTCTGGGCGAGACTCGTGGCTAATGACCGGGATATGAGCTCAATGCGGGGTCCGCGGTGAAATTGTTGATCACGGCGGGGTGACGCGGGGAGCTTTAAAGATGGCGACGTCCGCTTTAATGCGAGACACGTCGCGTATACTTTGCATTTCTGTTATCTTCTGTGTTATCTTCTGAAACAAATTGAAGGTTGAGGAACCATTGGAAGGTTGAAGCCAGACCTGCGCATTATAAGTATGTATGATAGGCAATACTGGCACTCTCCAAAGCACTACACATTTTGAGCACATGCTGATTACCGCTAGATCGCTTCCAAGAGCACCAATTCTTATCTCTGTAAACCAAAGAAATCTGCAGCACAAGAGTACCTTGAACAATCTAGTAAAATTCTCGAACATCGCCAATCATGTCTCGAAAACACTTCTTCCCAAATCCGGAAGGCGTTGTAGTCCATACTCTGACCTCGCTCGTCACGCGGAATAAGCACATGGGTCTAGACACTGAAAACCGCGTCGTATACAACTTATCTCACAAACCAAGCCAAGTGACAGTCATCTCTGGTGGTGGATCCGGCCACGAGCCAGCATGGTCCGGATTCGTCGGCGACGGCATGCTCAGCGCCGCTGTGTGTGGAGATATATTCGCATCACCATCTACGAAGCAAGTCATGGCCGGAATCCGGAACGCGCCCTCGGAAAACGGCGTCATACTCTGCATTACGAATTACACAGGAGACATGCTTCATTTCGGCCTCGCGCGAGAAAAGGGCCAAGCACTCGGGTATAAAGTCGATGTCGTGTGTATGGCTGAAGACGCAGCATTGGGTCGAAAGCAGAGCGAGAAAGTCGGGCGGAGAGGTTTGGCTGGTAACTTGCTGGTGATCAAGCTCATTGGCGCCGCGTCACAGAAGGGATGGGCTTTCGAGCGGTGTCGGAAGATGGGTGAGCTGGGAAACTCGCAGTTGGTGACTATTGGTACGAGTTTGGATCACTGCCATGTTCCAGGACGAGATGCCTTCGAATCTGTGAAGGATGATGCGTGTGTTCTTGGGATGGGCATACACAACGAGCCCGTAAGTATCATTTGTTCCATCCAATCATTACAGATGATGCTAACGCGCCCAGGGCCTCCGCACAATTTCACCTCTTCCTTCGCCGCAGGATATCATCAAAGAAATGCTCGCCTACCTCCTCGACCCCTCCGACACAGACCGCGCCTTCGTCAATTTCTCACCCTCCGACAATGTCGTCATGCTATGCAACAACTTCGGCGGTCTATCAGGCCTCGAATTCGACGCAATGGTCAACATCGCCCTCGAAAAACTGAAGTCAGACTGGTCCATCGTCCCCGTGCGCATTTACGCCGGCGTCTTGGAAACGAGCTTGAACGGCCAGGGATTCAGCATCACTTTGGGCAACATGAGCGGCATGGCGAAAGCAATGGATCTCAAAGACGAGGAGATCTTTGAGTTGTTGGACGCGCCTACTAATGCCCCCGCGTGGCCCAAGAACGGCTACCGACACGTGGAAATAAGCAAAGAGAGCGAAGCACTGCGGAACAAGGCGAACGCCGACTACGCCTCATCCACAACGAGCACGCACGGCCCCGCGACGCCCAAGTCCCTGATCCCCGCGCTCAGACATGCGTGTAAACTTGCACTCGCCGCGGAGCCAACTATCACGCAGTACGACCTCCAAATGGGCGATGGAGACTGTGGCGAGGCGGTGGCGGGCGTGTGTAAGAGTATTCTGGCGAATATCGATGCTGTGGAGGCGAATTTGCCGCCCCTGCTCGCGCTGTTGGAGAGTATCGGGGAGAATGTGGAGGATGTGGGTGGTTCACTTGGTGCGATATTGTCGATTCTCGTCACGGCATTTACGAATGCCCTATCCACCGCGACTTTACACGACTCCAAACCGCTGGACATCAACACCGTTGCGTCCGCCGCCTATGCCGCCCTGGATAATCTCAAAAAATACACCGCTGCAAGAGAGGGCGATAGGACTGTCATGGATGTCCTCATTCCCTTTATCAACACTCTAAAGGATACTGCGAGTCTGGAAGAGAGTGTCAAGGTGGCGAAGAGCAAGGCGGATGAGACGAGTTCGATGAAAGCGAAATTCGGACGGGCGACGTATATTGCGGAAGATGGAAGTGGGAGGGATAGGATTCCTGATCCGGGGGCGTGGGCGGTGGGGATTTGGCTTGGGGGTTTGGAGGAGGGGTTTAAGGGTGCTAAATAGGAGGTGGAGATGGAATTGGACGATATGGAATTGCAGGAGAATTTTGGGCGATAATTTACAGCTTTTCGTAGTGGAATGGGATGGTATGGACGGGGACTTATCTGGACAAATGGCATGTGTATGCTCTCGATGTGCCCAAGAGTGAGGGTTGGGTGGCTGAGAACGCAGTAAGGACCGCCACGCTAGTATATCAATCGATGATTATCCTTGTGTTATTATTAGGATACCAGCTTAGGCCAATTCTACTCCACCAGATGTTGGGAACTACTTCAAGCTTCATGACGTGCTATGTCATGACAAAAGCCATGCAATGAAAGCTACTCAAGTGTCAAAGCTCAGACAAGTAACGAATGATATGCATATAGCACTCCTTAAAACCATCTCCAGCACCAAGTATAAACAAGAATCAAATCCGCAGCCTAGCATACCCCATGCCCCATGCCCCATCACCAAACCTCTCAGCTCAGCGATCCCCCTAGTTCGCCGCAGTCCACAACCCCGGCCCCGGAAACGGATAACTCACCGGATTCCCATAAATATTAAACCTAATCCCCGCATCACTCTTACCATACAACGCCGTGCCCGCAACACCCCCACTCGGCTTCACACTCCCACTGCCCCCAACCTTGATGTTCAAGCACTGCATATACAACTGCGCGCCATTATCTTGGCTCCCACTGTGCAGCGCAATGATCTCGTGGCGAACGACGTAATTCCCGGGCGCGAGTTTGGCAGGCAGGACGGTGCTGACTTGGAAGTTGTTCTTGATCATGGTGTCGGTGACCCAGGTGCCGGGGGAGACGATGGCGGATTGGCTGAATTTGGACCAGCGGAGGGAGGTGGGGGTTAGGGTTGTGCAGTCGCCTGTTTAGAGTATCAGTTACTTGCTCTATCCTTTATACTTTGTCTATCATCAATAAAGTGATTAGAAAGCTCACCGTTGCAAGGCGCAATGTAATTAATGATCGGCCCCTTGTGACTATCAGGCCACGTATTCCAATTGAACTGAATCGTATCGCCTGGCATCGCACTAGCATACAGGCGTCCAGCGGTCGCGCCCTTGTGGCAGTTCACATCGGAAGTGCCAACGTTGTTGGGCTCCACGAAGCCAAGGTCCTGGTTCAGTGCGTTCCAGCCAGCGGTTTGCGCGCGCTGAGCAGCGGGTAAGTAGTACCAGACTGGGTCGGCGCCGGGGGTGTTGGTGCCTTTGATGGTGAGGGATTTGACGAAGCCGTGGGCGGAGACGGTGTCAAAAAGGACAGCGGCTCCGCTGAGGAGGAGGATGGAGGGCTGCATTGTGGTGTTGAGGACGGTGGGATCGTTTGAGAAGTGACTGTGGTTGCTTTACGAGGTTGAAGGGAGCCATGATGTTGTTCTTTATATGTTTCTCTTCGTGTCTTCGAGACGCCGAATCCGACGTACATCACTGTCCATTTGAGACGCGGAACCCATCTTCCGCCTCTCCAAGTCCATTCCAAGACCACCGCAGTGTGGCGAAAGTGTCACAAGCCGGTAGTGATGGCAAGCTGTGTATGTCCAAGTAGTCTTGTCGTCCTTGGTACCGTTTGCGCTCACTGCTCTGGTGTCACCATCACCTCCAAATATCTTCCAGGTCAAGGCTGTATAGATTGCTTGATATTGCACCCGCATGTTCGCACGGCCGCGAAATGTGGGGAATACTTGACCGGCTTTTGCACGGCGCGTGGGATTAATTTATGTTGCCGGAACATCTTAATTGACTTGCCGCAAGCGACCCAAGCTTCTGAAAATGGATGGAAGACGGACACCGCGAAGTTGTCAGAGCGGTCATGCGGGCGAATTACCAAGAGACGTGAATGATGTTCCAAGACTCGTCGTGGTGTTTTGGGAGTATCAAGCTTGGAATGCAGGCTAGTCACGGAAGCGTGAATGAAGACGTACGAACTCTTCGTGCCATAAGGGGTGCTTTTGCGATATTCATCGCCATTCAGTGTACCCGAAGGGTCGCGCGCAGCGCTGCTGAGCCTGTCGAAGATAGCGAACGTCCCCCAATGCCACGCTCATTCCATCCCAAGATGCTAGCCTCTTTCACAAGCGCATGGCGCTGCCATGCTGGAGAAGTTTGCGTGATGATTCCACCTATAGGCTTGTAAAGCTTGTTGACGCAGATAAGTAAGGTGACGATGTAACGTTATCAGTGCCTACGGTCATTCCCTGTGCGGATATGCATCGTCGCAGACTAGATCATGTCAGCGTAAGTGAACCAGGAAAAATAGAATTGCTACTGCAACGTGGCAGGGACAGGTGAGCTCTTATAACATGAGCTTCAATCGTACTCTAACCGCAAATCAGCTCAAATAGCCTCACGAATTCAGACATAATGGCGCCGCAACAGTACACACCAGGCGGACCGTACCAGTCGTTGATCTTTTGATATTTTCATTTGTTTTTGTGGACACTGGTGTCACTTGCACCGCCAAAGTGGCAGATGATGTAAATGCAGTAGTGCTCGACGCCAGAGGTTGGACTTTGGCATGGACAGATGCACGACTAGATGCATGTGTCCAGAACCACAAGCTCGTCCCCAACAGCATACTTCCTTTCTCTTATCAGCAACCATGTTTCTCATGCTCAGAGCTCCGCGGGAGCCTCCATACGCTTCAACGTCTTCTCAAACTTGGTGCCACAGAGTCCGAACCTCACATACCAATCCTTCAACACATACTTCAGCATCTCATGCTTCTGTAGAAGGTCAGTATGGTCTGTAAGGTGCGCAACGTATTGTTGTGGAACCTCGTCGATGTGCTTGCCCTTGTGCACTCAGAAATTCAACTTGTACTCTCTGATTTTTTGCTGCCACAGATCGAGCGTGGTACCACCTTGAGTGATGTCATCGACCATGACGACTCCTTGTAAGTCCTGCCCCACAGATTTCAACGTGTTCTCAAGCTTGTCGTTGCTGCGTCCGAACCTGACATTGCGATCCTTCAAGACGTGCTTCAGCATCTCGCACCTGCCGAGAAGGTCGGTGTTGACTTCAAGCTCCTTGCGGTAAGCCTTGAGGACTTTGTCGATGTGCATGCCCTTGCACTGCCCGAATTCCATCTTGTACTCGTCGATCTTCTTCTGCCACAGTGGGTCCTTTTCTTCGGAAAACTGTTGCTGAACAGCATATGTCATGCCCGGTTGTTTCTCTTGAGCCTTGTTGTATCCTCGAGCCTTTCCATCGACACCGATATATCCCCGAGGATACTTGTGTTTGAACGCTTCCACCAAGCCAGTAATGTGTTTGACGCCGTTATTGGGGTCCTTGATCATGTCGGCTAAGTCTTGGAGGATCGAATGAGGCAGCTCGTCAAAGCGTTTGCCTCTGAGCAGGCCAAAAGTCAGTCGGTAGTCGTCGAGCTTATATTGCACGGCCATCTCTGCCTCGTGATGAGCATAGCCAAGAGGGAACTTCTTCTTGAAGGCCAGTCCCAGGCTGGGAATGTTCTTGAGGGTGGTGTTTTTGGGATCATGGATCATCCTGTCCAGGTCGCGGAGTACGGCGGGAGGGATTTTATCGAACGTCTTGCCTTTGTGAACGCCATACGTGAAAAGATATGGCTGTTCGCGCTCATTTGTACCGTAAAGCTCGCCAGAGGTAAAGTTGTTGTAGGTTGTGTGGGCGCGTGGCGGAAGCAATCCAAGGTTGGCGTCAGGCGAGTTGTGAATTGGCCGGGCAGTGTTGCAGGCCACATAGGGAGTGCGTGGATATGCAATGGCTGCGTATACGTAGGGAGTGCGTGGATATGTGATGGCTGCGGATGCGGAAACCGCTGTGCATCAGTGACCAATGACAGCTGGCCAATCTGGACGTTCGTGTTTGCGATATCGGGCTTCGTCCGTCATTTCGATGTCCGCTATGCTTGCTAACTTCTTGAGATGGGATGTCAGAAGTCCTTACAGCTCTGGTGTGCGAATGAGCATGCTAGTAGGACCAACCGATGCCAGCTCGTTATTTTCAGTCTTTGTGTTGTAGTCGTGAAGTGCTTCTCATAATCAAGTCCTCCACATTCCAATATACTCCATGCTTCCCTAATGTCATGAAGGTCGCTCGCAGGTCCTTCGTGCAACTCCTTGCCCAGATGAGCAGATCAGCGTGATTGTCCAGTGACAGCTCCTCACTCCGACGCGGCTTGCCTCTTGTCTTCGCATAACAATCCTCGAGCGCCCCTCGCAATACCTTACTCCAAGCCTTGAAAGATCCAGATTTGGGTCGCCGGATCCTATTTCATCTCCATGCCCAAATAGAAAGGCTAGTGTTATCAATCATCCAGTCCCATTTCCCTATCCTCACCGCTTCCCTCCAGTCTTTGCATAATAATCATCCAGCGCCTCTCGTAATCCAGTCCACCTATTCATCACGTGCTCCATACCCTCCAAGGTCTTTAAGTAGTTCGCAGGCACTTCATTCAACTTCTTGTCCATGTGTGCGCCTTTCGGAAATGTGTACGTGGTCCAGCTCTTCCTCGCGACTGGTCTGGTTGGTGCTGGAGGACGAGTACCCTGGTTGCGTGTGCCTCGGGATGGTGCCTGGACGGGCTCTTGACGCGAGAGTGGTCTCGATGGCTCACTGGCAGGTTGGCGTGGAGGATGTCTTGATGGTGCTTGGACTGGCTCTTGACGGGGAGGATGTCTTGGTGTGGGATCGTGCTGACCTGGTCGGCCTCTTGGGAATCCTTGAGCTGGCTCGGCTTGACTACGCCCGCGACTCAATGGTGCTTGAACTGGTCCGCCGTTCTGCTGCTTGGTAGCTGGCCGTGAAGGTGGCGCAGGACTACTCCGACGCATGCCCGGCCTGTGGTAATCCAATGCTTCCTTGAAGCCCGGGTGCTTGTCGAAGAGTACGGCGTTCCCTGCGATGGTGCGCAGGTACGGCTCTGGTATCTGTGTGAAGTGCTTGCCGCTGAAGAGGTGTCAAAAGTTAGTGCTCGTGTCACGTGCAGTTTCTACGTTTGATTCTCACCTGTGGATGCCCCAGTCGAAGACGTAGTCGCGGCCTGTACTGCTGGTGTCCTCGCGTCGAGTGGATGCGCGACTTGTCACTGTGCTTGTGCTAGGCTGGCGAGACATATTTGTGGGTGCAGGTGAGATGTTTGACGATGAGTTCGAGTGTGATGCGCCGACGTGTGTAGGTGCGCCGCCTACGGCCGTGTCCGACCTGAAGGCAAGATTCGCGTACTGCAATGGCGCAGGCTCTCGCTGTGAGTTTCGACTCGACACACTCAGCACTTCTACTGGTTCTTCCCTCCCGAATCTTATCTTGTCTGGTCTGAACAGTGGAAAGCCCGCGCTATGCAGCCCCCGATATATGGCAATGGCCTGCCCCATAGGAAACATGACCTCTGCCCTCCTTGCCCGTACTCTCCGCCCTTGCTCGACCTGCACATTGATCGTCATAGCCCCCGAATCCTCCACATCCGAGTCGCTGCCTTCACTATACTCGTCGCTTTCGCTATCCGAGTCCTCGTCGTCCAAGTCAATCGGATCGTGTCTGCTTCCTCCACCTCCATTCAACAGGTGGAAATTACTCGGGGTGGAGCCAAACGAGATGTAGTCCTGATTCGCCGCCATTCCGTCGCCACTGCGCTGATTTCTCGAGGGTCCTCCGCCTCTTCCTCGACCTCTTCGCGCGTTGTGAATGGCTTTCTGCTTCTTCTTGTGGCGGATGGGCGGCGGGCCCGAAGGTTTAGGGTTCGGTCGTGAGCGACGGTTTGCGGCTGTGCTTTCGCGCCGCTTCATGCAGGGCCGTGGCATGGCGGGAGCGTGTTGGGGGCTTGGGATATGGGGAGAGATGACGAGAGGCGCATGCGATTTGTGGTCGTGGTTGTGGACTTCCGAAAACGGGGCACGGACCAGGACCCTGAGATGTCATCGCTCTTCCCTCACTACTTATCTGACCTTTACCTTTACTTCGTACCTTTACCTCTTATGTCTCGGTGTACCTTTACCCCACGTGAGGACTCACACTTTGTTCCGTGGAAAAGAGTGAGCATCACACGTCTCTAAAGCGGCAGATGTATTCTCATTACCTGTCGATCTACGGACTCGCCATACGATAATGCTGCTCCAATAGCCGCAGCGGATCAAAGAATCCAGCCGTGGACTTTGACACTTCCCAAATCCTCCACGCATCATCATTAATCCGACCACTTCGCTCACGAGCGCTGGTTAATTGATAGACTATATACTGGGAATCTCGAGTTCCCATGCGCTTGTGACTCTTCAATTGGGCCAGTGAGGCTGCAGATCGCGTGAGGCGCAGGGCGGTAATCTAGCCGCATTCTTACTACCACCAAGTCGACTTCGGCTTCGGCTTCCTTCTTTTGGCCCAGCCCATCAGCAGCGGTCTGTCACAGCCACTCAAGCAGCGAATTAAGAGAGGCGAATTTCACTCTAAAAGGGCGAAGCACATAAGCTTGACTCACGCTTGCGGAAGACTACTTATGCCAACACCATCACCAACTCATCTACATACGAATAAACCTTGAAACATCCTCCGGTACGCTGTCGTGTCACAACATAGAGACCAAATCGCCTATACTTCTTTGTAGCCATCAGCGCCAGCATTCGTCAAGCGCATCCAACTGCTACGCTCCAGGAAGCTTGCTCACTGATTCCAATATGCCTTCCCTCCTCACCCTACCAACGGAGCTGCGGCAAAAGATCCTCCTCGAAGTTCTACCTACCAGCGTAACTTCCTCCTCGCCTCTGAGCATTTCCCCGACCCTACCATCCCAGCTCCTCACCCTGTTGACCATCAACCACCAACTCTGTCTCGACACCCTCCGCCTCATACCCACCTGGTCCCCCACCCACATCCTCCGCCACGCAGGTACCCCACGCACCATCCCAATCCGCCACGCTGGCCAAACTTACACACCTAAATGTGACGCCATCACCCTAGACATATTCGCGACCGCTGACGCCCTACGCATCCAAAACACATGCTTCTGCGGTGGCACTGAGACTTACAGCCACCCCGAGATCGTAGCCGAGTGGAACGGACATTTTATACACAGTCTCCGATATGACGGCCTGAACGACATCAAGAGGATTGCGCTGAACGTCACGCCTGCGCCGCCACACTACCGAACAGGCCACCGCCTGAAGCTCAACCACTTCGTCGGCCAGAAATGCACACAGACATTCCTCTCATGCCACGTGCGCGACCTCGGACTCCTAGTGCGCAAGATACACGCGTACTTCCCAGACCTGAAGCTCGAACTCACCGGCGCGCTGAGCGTCAAGGCGCAGGGCTGGTTTATCGAGGGCATAGCGCGCGAGTCTGGGATTGAAGACTTGGCGTACACGGGCCGCTGGGTGAGTCGCGAGGAAGCGCGCATGAACAAAATTACTACGGCGGTGCATGACATCGTGTCGAAGCAGCAAGTCATGCAAGCGGAGCGAAAGGGCGAGGTGCATCCGCTGAAGTGGTTGCGGGACATACAATGGTCCGAGAGCACGAAGTGGACGTGGGCGAATTTCGCGGATGATGGAGGCGATGTGGATGCGCGCAGGGATCTGCGGAGATTGGTGGAGTTTGTGGGCAGCGAGATGGATGAGATGGACATGGGAAGTGCGGGGACGGTGCAGAGGGCGCTGCAGCACCGTATTGCACAGCAGCTGGGGCTGGTGAGTTGGAGTGGGGGTGCAGAGGGTGAGAGGGGTGTTGTTGTGGGCAGGCAGGGGAATAAGAAAGCTATTGTGTATCAGAAGGTCAGGGCGAGGGAGATGAGGGCGACAAAAGGTCCAGATGCTTTGTAATTGAGTGTAAGCTACCTACGGACGTGCAAATTCATTCTTGACTCCAGCTACGGCTGGCACACTGTGCGAGTAGGTTCCAACTTATGCGCTGATAGCGACACGTACCAGGCTCCAGTTTAGGCACTGATAGCGACAGGTACCAGGCTCCTCTCATACTCCCTCTTCATGGCGACAAAGTCAACTGCGCGGCGGGCGGGTGAGGGGTTCAAACACTCATTCTCGCCATCGCCGTCTGGATCCGCCTGCGAATCACAAACGTTCTGGTAGCTTATGGCTTGCCTGTCCATCGGTAGTGGGTTGCCGTCCGGGCCTTCCAGCCCTATGACATAAATCAGTGTTTGATCTTCATCAAGGCGTTGGAAAGAACTAGACTGTAGTTGAGATTTGACTTACTAATGGTCCAGATGACTTGATTCGCGCCATTAGGGTCCAAGGAAGGCGAAAGGATACAAACGCCCTCCGTTCTCGTCTCCTCACTGCCGCACTTCGGTGCCGCTGGAGGACAGACCGAGGTGCCACAGGCAGGGGTTCCCCCTGAGACTTTGCCCGACCTGGAGACAGTACCGCAGCTTTTGATGAGCAGGGGGAAATACACCCAGCGGACCCGAGTCGTTTTAAGCTCTTCGGGAGTCAGATGCGCGATATCCTTCTCGTCAATGGTGTGAGTAGTTGTTTTAGACGTCGTCGTTGTGATCGACCACGAATAGCTGAGACCGGCGCCAATGACATCCTTGAATACACCGTCGACACCAATGGAGAAGCCGTTGGTGATGGAGACTTCGGTACCGTCCGCCACCTCGAGTCCGGTCGTCACGGGAGCGGCTTGGCCTCCAGTGCCAGGAGCGCGTGTCTCGATACCGAGTAAGCCCATTCTCGTCTGCTCGCAGAACTGCTCGCAATTGTTTTCAAGGCTCTTGTATGCGCCGCAGCTGCCATCTTCGTTGAGTTTGAACTTGGTAGGGCAGTCGGTGCGCTCTACGCCGTTGTATTTGAGGCTGCAATCCTCCCGCTTCGAGAGAGAACGCTTACGCCTAGAGCCTCCTCCTGGAACATCGGGTGGGTTGGCGCCCGTTGGCGGCTTGAGATTGATACCGCCGAAGACGCCATATGCGGCGAAGGTCAAATTGTTGACGACGTGGAAACCAGTGAAGCCACCCTCGAGACCGCAGTCTTGAATGAGTTGGTTGATACCACGGCGAACTGGACGAATCGATTGTGGTTAGTGAATGCGGAGTTGGAGTTGGAAGAGGATTGTGACATACCCTCAGCACGATTGATGTTCCTGGATCTGTAGTTGCCGTTGCAGAGACTAACAATGGTGGTGTTGACGTGAGCGAAGATGCAGTCGTCCTTCTCCATGGCGAATTTGTCAGAAGTGACGATCTTGTTCTCCAACCTGGCCGCAGCCAGGAGGGAATCTCTCTCGGTGTACCCGCGGTCCCCTCCACAGACAGTGTAACGACTGGCATCCTCTTGTCTGGGACTGTGAACCAGCCCGAGAGCCGTCGTGACCGACAACAAGGTAAGGCCGAGTTTCAACATGTTGACAAGTGCTCAACGACGAAATTTGTGCAAGATAGGGGAGTGAAATCAGGAAAGATGGTGAGAGAGGAGATGGAAGCAAGCAACACTCTGCACTCTGCCTGTCTATCATAACCATGGGGAACGCACACCTCTTATACTTTTCTTGCGCGTAAGACCCTCCAGAAATCTTCAAAGCTCGACATCACGATCACGATGCGAACAACTTGCACGCTCGAAGTCTGCAGTCAGCGTTTGCTTGAACCAGACAGAACACAGCTGTGGCTGACCTCGTATCTAACATGAGTTGCGTTGTTGTTGTAGTCTGCCTTATGCGACAAGGTCACGACATTGGTGGACAAGGAAGAACAGAACTTCCGATTGGCAGAGCGCTCACAATCGCATGCTACCGTCGCTGTTCGCCTTTGCAATCTATCAAGCCTTGCAAAGAAGACCGCCCAATCCAGTGGTGCTAGCGGGCGGTTATAGTTCACTGCATGATGTAAAGAGCTTTTTCTGGTAACGTCCTCGCTCTAACTGACTGTGGTCTACTCGGGTCCAGAGGCCCAGGATTCGGGACCAAAGTGAGAAGCATTTCGCGCGGAACATTGGTTTTTCTGGGATAAGCGAGATCTCGCTGGGCCGCTCCCGCATAAGATGCGGCGTTGACGGCTCCACTCCGTAGTCGCATTGTACCTATCAGGTGGTGCTGGTGCCTTGATTCAACACAATTGCAGTGTTGAACGTAGCCTCGGCTCTGCCAGATTGAGCAGCGTTCGATCTGTTGCTTCGATACACGATGCTCTGCTCTTGCGTAACATGTTTTGTTCTTCGAGCGAAATATGAAAAAATTGTCAGTGGCGGACTTGCTACTCTGTAACTTTTGTGCCTTCCTCTGTTTTCCTCAACTCTTGTGGTCCGCGAGAGCCGCTGTTCATTTCGCATACATCTTGGCTCACGTCTTGGCTTTAGAACACGAGAGAATGTGTAGTACCTGAGATGTAGTGCAGTAGTCGAAATCGAATGCGGCCTCATGTGTGAGAAGCTCCGGCTCTTTATTAGCCCATCACCGAAAAGTGAAGGTTGTGAGTGGCTGGCTTGCAACTCGGATCCCGAAAATGAGTACCTGTGGGGGCGGGAGTAGATACAACGACAGGGTTCGTGGAAGCGAGGCTGACCATGATCCAGACTTGCTTGTGGAGGAGGACCGTGCCGTACCGATTGACATAAGCGACGCAGTCCGGAAATCTACACCGGTCAGCACTTTGTACTACTTCCAAGGTTTCCAACGCCAACGTGATGCTGCTCTTAAGACGCACACGAATTGTTGCAGTGTTGGACATACGCCACAGTGATGGATGCGGTCTGATGTAGACGCAAAGACGACTGTTATACACGATGCTGCTAGTTAAGACGATGAGCCAGGCAGCAGAAGCTTCTCAACGCCTGGATAGCCAGGTCTCAAGATCTTCGACCGACATGCCAGCATCTGTGATTTTATTGTATGGGCTTTTCCATATTTGCTTTACAGTTTGCCCATACTCGTCAGTATGGATGAAGACTAAAGCCCGGTCAACTTCTCGTATCGCGCCAGCCGCCAGCGTCTGCCAATTCATCGCCTTAGCCTCTTCGTGTTTTCCTTCCTTGCCCATTACCAGCTAGTTGTACAATCTGCTCATACTCGGCAGTGTCGAAGGATCCTCGGGTCCAGTACCCTCTCGTATCGCCGATGCTTCTCCTTGGCCACTTTGTACTTGCTCTCTCTACCCTTATCCCAGCTGTGTAATACCCATAGGTCAGCGTATGGGGATGCTCAAGTTCCATCGGACCGCTTCGTTTCCCGAATACCAGTGTTTTCCAGTGCGAAATGTCGGCGACGCATGTTGCCTGAGACTTTCTGAAGACTGGTCTTGTCATTTTGGGAGTGAAGCCATCATTCCGTCAATTTGCAGCGTCAACGGGTCCAATCCCGTCTATTGTGAATCGAAATAACGCATCCGTCCTGTTTTTCTTCATGTTCGCATGACACTAGTTCTTCGACTCGGGCTGTTGTTGTTCCTGCCCCGTCTAACATCTCACTATGGCCCTCCTCTGATCCAAATCGATGCAGGTCAGAACGCCTCTCTTTCCTAGGTCCTGATAAAGCATGTTAGCGCTTTATAATAAAGCTGTAGCCTGTCAAGAGCTTAAGCGCTTTCGTCTGTTGCTCAAAAGATTTCCCGCTGACGACAGAAGGCTAGGACATGCTGACACGACTGATATTTGCTCCAAGAAAGAGATCGTTCATGGGAAGAGTGCCTTGTCTCTGAGTTCTCTCAAAGGAAGTGTCCATGCATTCATGCATTGCGATCGTGTCAACTCTACAGCGAATACGTTAGGAGGTATCAGTGATAGCTGACAAGCTCAGCCTTTGCAGCAGCATGCTGAAGTTGCGATACATACTCGAGATTGACGTATCGCTCTATTTAATGGTTACGGCCGCCTGCAGGACGGCGAGTAGAGAGTCCGTGACATCAGACAGTGAACCGTCGCCTCATTTTCCAGCAATGATGTCCCTAGCATCGCCCTGCTCGTTTTACTAAAGGATTACTCTGGCTCTGCCTCCTACTGCGAGTGAAGAAAAAAGTTGAGCCCTTTTCACCGTGCGACAGATTGTCGAAAACGCGATTGAATCGAGCTGGACGTATGGCTTTGATGGTGGAATGAGGCGCAAGTGAAGCAATGGAAAGGAGTGGTGTTGACCTACGTATCTAGCGGTGGGTTTCCGTGGCCCCACTTTCCTTGGTTGGGCCGCGGACTCATCCGTGTTTCTTGCCTACCCACCACTACAACACGCTCCCTCAGCACTGCCATCGCGATTCCATCTCGAGTCCATTTTCCATGACATGGCACTATCGTTGTTCGATTGTTTCATTTATTCTAAATTCAGGCGTTGCCTCCCATCGAAGAACATGAGTTGCTTGCGACACGAAATGGCTGGGGCTGAGCGAGTTTCGGACGCGAGATGGCGTTCAAGCCACGTTGAAAGCTGCGCATGGCGGAGACAATTGAAGTGGCTGTGTACGCAGCTCATGTCGGTAAGGCCTGTAACGACACCTTAGGCCGTATCTACAGTCTGACTCACCTCGACTTTATTCCTGAACTACAGCTGAAGAGTTGCTTGTCTATGCCAACTGATCATTCCCAAACAAGGCCCTCGTGGACCTTTTGCGGCCTTGTTCGTATACTGCAGCATCATGGAGCTGCCGCCAGAAGACCCGCCGTTTCCGGACGCGAATTTACCTTCCGCGAAGGAGAAGGTGAAGTTTCCCGACGATGACTATGACTGGGAGCTCGACTCGGACGATAAAGAGGATGATGAGCACTCAACAGTTCGGATCATCTTTGACGAGTTCCAGTCCGCCTTTTTGATCCACCTTCTCGACAGTGGTGTCCCAGCCAAAGAGAAGGGGCTACTGTTCTTCCTCCTGATTCAGCTTCATGAGCATCTCTACTCACCTCTTTACGTCTATTCCGTAATACCATCAGTCGTCATGTGGTACTATCCATTCCTCCGACCCCAGTTCATGTTCAACATCATCAAAGCTATCGATAACTGGAAACAAAGCGAATATGGCAGGTCCCGGGATACAATCACTCTGGCTCTCGCACAAATTGCAGCTTCCACGTTTCTCAGATACACCATTGATTTTCAAGGCACGGTCGACTTGATAGAGCCGATTTTCGGCCCGGTAGAACGGTGGACGGCTACTCTACTTCCCATCGTTCCAGGTATTTTCTTCCGCTCAATCAACGAGCGTCCTAATGAGATCAATGGATTTGTGCCAGAGAACAAAATGGGCATTATAATGGCGGTCTTCATCAGCGCTTGTACTGCAGTACTTCCACGCATGGTTCAGTGGGGGCTTTTCGCAGCCTACGCTATTCCAAGCTACGAATATCCGTAAGGGTCATGTAGCAATTGTGTCTGAAACATACACTAACTTTCTACATCTGCTTCTAGGACTATGGTTGTCGACTTTGTCATTTGCACCTTCTCGTGGATATTTTTGGACGTAACGCCAATGGCGGGCTACGCAATGTGGCTCTTAGTCAACCAGTACCGGCATCCCAAGACTTGGTTCAGGTTATCAGGAGGTGGACCATCCGTCGTTCTGGAGAGACAACGCCGTGGAACCATGTGTTACATCACTACGATCATCTTGATCAGGTCGTTTGACCTGGCTATGTCCGAACATATCATGGATAATGAAGCCTGGAGCATACGACCCCGCGATTGGATTCCACTTGCCATCGTTGTCATTGCTGGGTTTTCTTTGCTGAAGTACGGAGTCCTGCTTCGAATCTATCGCTATGAGCACAAACAGTTGCAAGGTACGAAATCGATGCGACTGCTTCGGGTTCGGGCTCAACCTTGCCTGCCAAACACGCCAATACAGTGTGATATGATTCACACCTCTCTCCTCAACCCACCGCAATATTCTGCGATTTCCCATCGGTGGGACTCAGTCGAGTCATCGAAGGAGTTCATCCTCATTGAGGGTGGCCTGTTCCAGGTCTCTCGCTCGATATATACCCTTCTCATGGCGAAAAGGTCAAACATTCATCACGTTTACGTCTGGATCGATTCGGCCTGTATTGATCAGAAAAACGCGGAGGAGAAGAGTAGACAGGTAGGCCTGATGCGAAACATATTTGAGGAAGCAGAAATGGTGCTCGGCTGGTTAGGGGAGAATCCAGACGCGCAGAAAGCGTTCGCACTGATCCACCGTATCAACGACATGACAGCCGATTCAGCATATTTGGACCTCCGATCAGAGCCCGATGCCGGCTGGACAGAGTTGCAGGGGTTGATGGCCAGTGAATGGTTCGAACGCGTTTGGTAGACAACTCCATGCAGATTCTGGTATGTGTGATGTGTGCTAATGTCTTCATGTTCAGGATTATTCAAGAGCTGGCAGTTTCAAAAGCAAGTGTCCTCCGATATGACAATCAATATATCGGCTGGTCAGAGGTTTCCAAAGCTCTGTACCGCGTCATTGCTCTCGAATTTCGACTTCAGAAAAGCCCTGCAACGGTTCTAGATCTTGAGAAGATACTGAATACCTTGATCATGGAGGAGGCGAGGCATCATGTCGCATCTCTTGATCTCATCAAGCTGAGAGAGATGCTGAAGCTCACTTTCGGTTTCAAGGCCACATTGCCCATTGATCGCGTATATGCTTTGCTCGGCTTAGTCGACGAACGCCACACGCCACTATTCCACCCACGATTCGGAGCATCTGACTCGAATGTGAGGGTTGTTGATCCACGTACGGGAGTGAAAGATATTGGCCGAACCCTATCATTGTTGGCTCAAATACTGGACGCAATCAAGGGACGATCTAAAAGCAGACGGGCCAAAGCAATTGTAGCCGCAGGTACAACAACTACACTCCGCTATCTCGAAATGCTGTCGAGAGATCTCGAGACTGCCGCAGCAAAGCTCGAACAGATGTCGACGTCGTTCGAAGAATTGGAAGAAGAACGCATGCAGCCGGATTACACTTCGAAAAGCACCGCACATCTGGTCTACACCCATGTTGCAAGAGACTTGGTTAAGCAAGACGACACACTTTTCTTTATCTGTTATGCTGGTACCGCCCTTCCGAAACATCCTGAGCTGAAAGGCTTGCCATCTTGGGTTCCGGACTGGTCGCAAGACATATCCACTTACGTGCTACCTTGGTGCAAATATGACGAGCCGAAATCTAGCGTGGATGAGACTGAGAGCAGCAACCACTTGCGGCCTGTGTTTAAGCTTGATGGGCCCGAATCCTTGCTTGTGCAAGGCTATCACATTGGTACGGTGTCCCATGCCGTAGGTATCACCCACGGTTGCGACCCCAACTATATAAATACACTTGAGAGGGCGATCCTGGACTCCGAGCAGCTTCACTCGAAGTTAAAGACAGCTTTTAACATTGCCAAAGCAGAATTAAGAACGCACTATCCAGATGTTGAGAGTTTGAAGCAGGACTTTTACTCTACACTGGCTACCGGTTGCCGTACCGATGATCAAAAAGCAACATTGAACATGCGCGAGTGGATCCGGATTCTAGGACTTATGAACGCATATGCCATTGCTACCCAAACACCCTCCAACGGATCTAGAGGCAGCACGAGCACCGACCCCACGGCATTTACGAACATTGACCTTCCGGCTGCTGTTTCTGGATATGTGGAAGTTCGTCGGCGATCGACCTCGACAGCTTCGAAACTTGCGCACTTGATCAGGGTCGATGTTATTCCATCGTTCTCTCAATACCGCAGGGGCAAGCCTTCAACGAGCAGCAACGGAATGCCGTCGATCCTGGACGATGCCAACTCAGGGCCGCTGGCAGCGTACGCGCAGTACGCTGACTACACTATTGGACGATCGTTCATCATCGTGGACTCAAAGATTATGGGATTGAGCCCGTCTGCAACCGAGGTCGGCGATATTGTGGTCGAGGTGCGGAGTAAAGGCAGGATCGTGTGTCTCACGCTTCGCGAAGTATTAGAAGAAGTTCTGGACATCACCACAAAAACTACTTCAGAAGAGCCTTCAAATCCGGAAAACTTGCAGTTCCCAATCAAGACTTATCAGCTTGTTGGCGAGGCTTATGTTCACCGGGGAACTCTCGAAGCTCCGCCTGTCTCCCATCTCCAATGGTTCAAGCTTAAATAGGCAACCTTCACGATTACATCGAATGACGACACTCTCCAATGCATCCTCACCAGGTGCCGCAAGAATTCGTGATCGATTACCTCAGCGAAGCTCTACCTCCAAACACTAAGAGTACGTTGAAATAAGGGCCTGGCTATCCTTAACATGTTATATATGGCTTTCTTACTCTATTGAAGTACTATTGAAGATAGACAGGCTGCTACTTTAGGTTATAACAGGCTATTACTTAAGGTTATATACTTTGCCCTTTGTTCGTGGATTTTGCTGGTTGTGTCGATCACAAATTCTTGCGGCACCTGGTGTCCTTGAATACTCTATGGTGCATCCCAAGGACAGCCTCAGCCTGCTGTTGTGTGGTGGCGCAGCTGCCTCAGCATCCCGGCTAATACTATGCGCTGCGGCGCAGTCAGGCGTTCCGATTTTGGCAGGGACTACATACCAACTACAAATGGCCGCAGGAATTTTGTCCAGTCGACGTACCCCAGCTAAGTACGCCAGCCATGGACAGACTCGCCTTTTCGTGTTGCTGGCCCATTGGTGAAGACGACGATAGTGAGGCCACCCAAAGATCACCTCTCATTCGCGCCCTGACTTTTCCCACCTACCATTACGGAACGATCGCACCGGATGAATTTCGTGTGGTCGTACTCCACCCAGGACAGAACTTCAAGGACGATATAGAGATTCACATGCAGACGCTTAAGCGCTCCGACAACAAGTATTATGAAGCAGTATCTTACACTTGGGGAACGGACGAGAAGACAGATCGCTTGTTTGTCCACGACGAAGACTTTGCTCCTTCACAACTGCACGGGCTCTACATTCTTCCACGTATACTCAGATAATACCAAGCCAGAGACCGCGCCAATTCCGCCTTGGATATCAGAACGAATGTCGCCACGATGTTGCGCTACCTGCGTTACAAGTGGCTGCCCCGTTTCCTGTGGATAGACCAATTAGCCATAGATCAACTAAACGTGGAGGAGAAGAGCCAACAGGTTAGCCAGATGGGCGATATTTACCGCAAATCTGGAAGAACGTTGATCCGGCTGGGAAGCTCGAAGATATGTCCTCGCCCGCTGGTGGCATTGGAAGCCGCAACTCGTGTACGGCGTGTTGACAGCTTGGGCAAGGGTGTTGATGAAAGAAGAAATAGCAGTGGCGCTCTTCAGTTCGATCAAGCGGACGCACAGAGAGAAGTCGTCCGTTGGCCTCGGAATCCGGATTTCCGCGAGATCCTGAACCTGCCCTGGTTCAACCGGCGTTGCGTCATTCAAGAGGTGGCGTTGTCGCCGCGTCCATGGGTGGTACGTAAATTCATGTACGAACTGTATACGAGGCAATCGTTGACTTGGCACATGAACTCTCAGGTCTTTGGGCACGATGTCTTATCTTTCGAAGATATGACGTACTTCATCGATCGACTACGGATCCCTCGCAACGAGAGCCTGAATGAAGCTACGGTTACGGATTCCCTACATATGCTAGAGTCAATGACCAGTCTACAGCGTCGCAACAGCTTTCACGGAGATGCGTTTATGACGAGAGTAAAACACGACATCTTCCACCGGTACTACCATCATCACCCGAGGCAAAGCGGGCCAGCAGATTTCATCCAACTCCTAGTCAGCATGAGTTCCGCCGAGTGCTCAGACGACCGCGATCGAATCTATGCTCTGAACAGTCTAGGTGGCCGTCCGACCACTGTAGATTACAATGACTCAACGGAAGAGGTATTCAGACGGTTCGCCATCGAAGAATGCGGTCATAGTCTAGAAACATTGTACTGCTGTGCTGCATTCCCTTCAGAGAGATTACCGAGCTGGGTGCCTGATTGGAGAGTTTCCCGGCAATAGCTGCCGATCATGTCTTTCGAAGGGAGGCCGCCTAGTCATTTGCTGCTATCGGAAGAAGCTGGACAGCCCAATCAGCCCGCTCGCAGGCCGGTCTTCGTCGACTCCAAAACCATGATAGTTCATGCAATACCCTTTGTATTCGTTGCTGCGAAGGGGCAGCAGCTGCTCGAAGATTGGTCTGTGTCAGCCTGGCACCTCAGTTCATACGTTACACTGTGAACTGCACCTCACGTGACTCTATTAGTCACCTGCTTACTCATCTGGTTGTGTATATACTCGCTCGCTGTAGCTCTCTCAATACAACAACC
>Ga0265780_10000809_pt1 | contig 46534 bp, 49 predicted proteins | sample P1T30metagenome_FD_192432 | JGI IMG/M metagenome (GOLD analysis project Ga0265780, IMG submission 192432) | Plant litter microbial communities from East Loma Ridge, Irvine, California - P1 T30 | ecosystem: Environmental > Terrestrial > Plant litter > Unclassified | place: USA: California... | reverse complement strand
TTAAGTAAACGCGTGCAACAGCTGTTTTTCTTCTGCCTGAAGTGTTAGTTGTTGGCATTTTTTCTTTTCTCCTTTAAAATTAAAAAGTTAATGGTGTAGGGTTTTGTGCGGCATGAGGATGCTCTGCGCCTGCGTATACATGCAGGTTGCCATAAATGGCGCGGCCCAAACGATTTTTAGGTAACATACCACGAACGGCTTTTTCAATTACGCGCTCAGGGAATTTAGCCATTAACTCCTTAGGAGAAATGAAACGCTGACCACCTGGATAACCAGTGTAAGAAACGTATTGCTTGTCGGCAAATTTGTTTCCGGTCAGTTTTACCTTGTCTGCATTAATAACGATCACGTTATCTCCGCAGTCTACGTTCGGGGTGAAGCCTGGCTTATGTTTACCTCTGATGATTGCTGCAATCTTAGAGGTTAAGCGCCCCAAAATCTCGCCTTGTGCGTCAACAACTACCCATTGCTTGTTAACGGTTGCTTTGTTGGCTGAGACAGTTTTGTAACTTAACGTATTCACTTGCTTTAAATTAAATTATATTAAACAGTTTACTATACCCCGAAATTCGGGACTGCAAATGTACGACTAATTATTTATTTTACAAGTGGTTTAAAACATTTATAAGCAACTATTTAGGTTTTGTAATAATATGCTAACCGGTTGAAAGTGAAGCTATGTATGCAAAGCTACCATAAACAAGGAAGCCACGCTATTATACATAGCATGGCTTGAGTTAAAATATGATCAATCGCTAATTCAATCCTATAGCGTCTTCAGAGCTGTTATCAGGAAAATATTGTTTCACCAGCTCCATCACCACTTCCGAGCGGAGGGGTTTGTGGTAAAAGGTAGCAATGTCTTTATTTTGCAGGGCACGTTCGCGGTCGTCGGCGTTAAGGGATGTGGTTAGCATAATAACTACAATGCGTGCTTTTTGGGTTTCGGTAAGCTGGTTATAGGCATCCATAAATTCCCAGCCGTTCATGCCGGGCATATTAATATCTAAAAATATAATACCCGGGCGGCGCAATTGCGGCACACCGGCATAACTACCGGTACCGGTTAAAAACTCCAGAGCCTCACTGGCCGATGTTAATGCCTGCACTTCCACCTCTAATCCCGTTCTTTCAATAACCTTTTTGTGTAAAAAGTTAGTTGGCCTGTCATCGTCAATCAACAATACACAATCCAGATCTTTAATTTTCCCCATTTAATTACCTATACCCTCTTTATTTACAATTCTAAATTGAAGTAAAATTCACTTCCTTCTCCTAATACAGATCTTACATCAATATCTCCGTTATGCATCACTGCAATTTTTTTACAGTTAGCCAACCCAATGCCGTTACCCGGATAATCATCGCGGTTATGCAGGCGCTGAAATATTAAAAAGATCTTTTCTTTATACTTATCGGCTATACCAATGCCATTATCTTTTACGCTAAACTGCCAGCCATCATTATAAGGCTTAGCTGTAATATGAATAACCGGCGCAATTCCTTTTTTGGCAAACTTAATAGCGTTAGTTATCAGGTTCTGAAATAACTGCCTCAACTCGGTACGGTATGCTTTAACCGTAGGCAGCTCCTCATATATAATTTTTGCGCCCGATTGTGAAACCAGTTTATCTAAATCGCTCGTAATGTTCAGCAGCAGTTCGTTCACATCAACCTGCTCGGTCACCTTAATTTTACCAATGCGCGAGTAATCAAGCAGGTCCTTTATTAAAGTACGCATGCGGTTGGCTGCATCTTCAATAAAACCCATATACATATGGGCATTATCATCATGCAGGTGGCCGTATTCGGCTTTAAGTAATGCTATAAAATTACTGACGGTTAATAAAGGTTCTTGCAGGTCGTGTGATGCTATATACACAAACTGTTCCAGTTCCTGGTTCTTAATTTCCAGCCGATCCATTTGTTGGCTCACCACCTCGGCAGCGGTCATTTTATCGGTTAAATCGCGTGTTACTTTAGTAAAACCTATTACAGTATTGTGGTCGTCGTAAATAGCGGTTATGGAAATACTTCCCCAAAATCGGCTACCATCTCTACGTACACGCCACCCCTCGTCAAATGCCCTGCCGGTTGCACGCGCCAAATTAATTAACATTTGAGGCTTCTTATTCTGCTGATCTTCTGGGGTATAAAACAAGCTAAAGTGTTTGCCGAGCACATCTTCTGCTTTATAACCTTTAATTTTTTCGGCATTTTTATTCCAGTTCTCAATATTCCCGCTGCCATCTAAAAGCAATATAGCATAGTCCTCTATTTCTTCTACCATATTTAGCAGGCGCAGCTTCTTTACTTCGTCGTTCATTTTTAGTTGATGCAGGTTTATATAAAAACGTTAACTGGCATATTGGTGTATTGGCTCAAATTAAATAATTAACAATTAAATGTAATTTCATTTCGTTCAAATTATCACATCAAAACAATATTTAATTTTAAGTGAATTTATAATTTCCCTAAACTTAAACATTCCGTCGTTTACTGAATTGTAAAGCCTGAGCCATAAAACAATTTGATAAATGCCAAATCCACTTCATAGCCTGATTATTGTACCAAACCAGGTACTATGAATAATATTCGTTTAAGCGTTCTCGATCAATCGCCCGTACGTAAGGGAGTAACTGCCAGCCAGGCCGTTGCCGAAACCGTTGAACTGGCAAAATACACCGATACATTAGGTTATACCCGCTTTTGGGTATCCGAACACCATAATACCGGCAGCTTGGCAGGTTCTACGCCCGAGGTGCTCATTGCACACCTGGCAGGGCAAACTAAAAATATGCGCATAGGCTCGGGCGGGGTAATGATGCCCAACCATAGCGCGTTAAAGGTAGCCGAAAACTTTCGGATGCTGGAAGCTTTGTTTCCGGGACGTATAGACCTTGGTATGGGCCGCGCGCCGGGTACCGATAGGATAACGGCAGGTGTGCTTAACCCAAGCAACCAGTTCAGAGAACAGGATTTTGTGGAACAATTAATGGACCTGCAAAATTACTTTCATGATGCTGCCGAAACCGGGCCGGTAGCCGCTAAAATAAGGGCTATACCACAGGTTGATACGGTACCGGGCATGTGGCTGCTGAGCAGCAGCGGACAAAGCAGTTTGTTTGCCGCACATTTTGGCATGGGTTTTTCGTTTGCACACTTTATTAACCCGGCGGGCGGTGCACAAGCCGTTGACTTATATCGCAGTCGTTTTCAGCCATCGGCAGATAACGCTTTGCCAGAAGCTAACGTGGCTATTTTTGCCTTTTGCTCAGAAGATGAAGAAAAGATTAAACAGCACGTAGCCGTTATGGATTACCGCTTTTTACAATTTGAAAAAGGTGGTGGCATAAAACCGTTATCGTACGATGATGTGAAGGATGCCGTATATACACCGCAAGAGATGGAGCGCATTAAGTATAACCGCCGCCGCGTGGTAACCGGTACGCCTGAGCAAATGAAAGCTAAAGTTACCCAGTTGGCCAATACTTATGCGGTTGACGAAGTGATTATTATTACCATTGCCGAAGATTTTAACGACCGGTTGAAATCATACGAGTTACTGGCCAACCAATTTAACCTGTTACAAATCGAAAGCACTGTTAATCAACATGCCGAAATTTTGTGATCGGATATAATTGCATCATTAATTAAGAGCCGGCTCACTTAAAAACCGGCTCTTAATGTTAATAACTCATAACATCTTGCGTTTTAAATATTACCTTTGCGCAAACAATTTTACCCATTAATATTTGTTATAGTGTTGTACTATAATATTTAATATACGCCGTGATTATAATAATTTTCTTTGTTGGCCATTGGTTCTTGTCCCTGTTTTTTCAAACATTTTACCTGCACAGGTACGCTGCACATAAAATGTACAGCACACCTAAATTTACCGAACGTCTTTTCCATTTTTTAACATTTTTGTTTCAGGGTTCATCTTTTTTAAACCCAAGGGCTTATGCCATTATGCACCGTGAGCATCATGCCTATAGTGATACCGAAAAAGATCCGCACTCACCTCACTTCTTTACCGATGTGTTTCAGATGATGTATAAAACGGCCATTAGTTTCCGTGTTTACGAAAAACGACTTAAAGAGCCGGATGCGCAGTTTAAAGGCAACTATCCCGAATGGCGCCTGGTTGATTATTATGGTTCATTAATTGCAACACGCATAGGATTTGGACTATTATATGCCGCTTTTTATTATGTGTACGCTACTGCCTGGTGGCAATGGTTATTGTTACCAATTCAGTTTATTATGGGTCCGTTACATGGTGCTATTGTAAACTGGTGCGGCCATAAATACGGCTATTCTAATTTCGATAACGGTGATAAATCAAAAAACACTACACCGTTCGATTTTTTAATGCTTGGCGAACTGTTTCAAAACAATCACCACAAACGCCCTAACAGCCCAAACTTTGGTGCCCGCTGGTTTGAAGTTGACCCGGTTTACCCGGTGATGAAAGCCCTGCACTGGATGCACATTATAAGGCTCAGAAAACCGGTTGTGGCTTAGGCATAGCATAAGAGTACAGAGTCGAGAATATAGATTTATGAGGCGTTAGTTGCACTAACGCCTTTTTTATTGCCTAACCCTCTTACTAATCGTCCAAAACTCTTGACTCCCGACTCTGTACTCTTAACTCTAAAAAACTATCTTTGCCATCCAAACAAACAACTATGAGCGTATCGGTATTAGCTCAAACCTTAAAGGGTTCTGAGATCATTAAAATAGGTAATGAAATTAATGAGTTAAAGCGTCAGGGAGAGCAAATTGCCAACCTTACCATCGGCGATTTTGATCCGCAGATATATCCTATTCCTGCAGAACTGCGCGACCTGATCATTGAAGCATACCAGGATAATCAAACCAATTACCCTCCTGCCGATGGTATTTTGGAACTGCGCAAACAGGTAGCCTTGTTTTTAGATAAGTATCATAACATCCAGGTAACGGCTAACGAAGTGCTGATCTCCAGTGGATCGCGCCCGTTAATTTATTCCACATTTTTAGCTTTGGTTGATCCGGGTGATAAAGTGATCTATCCGTTACCCTCCTGGAATAACAACCACTACTGCCATATTACCGGCGCCGAGGAGGCCCAGGTAATGACCTATGCCGAAAACAACTTTTTGCCTAAAGCCGCCGATATTGCGCCGCATGTAAAAGGTGCCACGCTATTGTGCTTATGCTCACCGCAAAACCCTACGGGTACTATGTTTGAGCAAGCCGACCTGGAAGAAATTTGCGACTTGGTGATTGCCGAAAATGCCAGCCGCCAACCGGGCGAAAAACCGTTGTACATTATGTACGATCAAATTTATGCCATGCTTACCTTCGGTAAAAAACATGTTGACCCCGTTACCTTACGCCCCGAACTGAAAGATTATGTAGTTTATATAGATGGTATCTCTAAATGCCTGGCTGCAACTGGCGTACGCGTTGGCTGGGGATTTGGTCCGGAGGCTATCATCTCCAAAATGAAATCTATTGTAGGACATATGGGTGCCTGGGCTCCTAAAGCCGAACAAGTTGCTACTGCCAAATATATCCAGGATGATGTGGCCTTAAAGACTTATTTAGACACTTTTAGCAGCCGTATACAAGAATGCCTGAGCACTTTGTATAAAGGCATTCAGCAATTGAAAGCCGAAGGTTTTGCGGTAGATGCTATTGAACCTATGGGTGCCATTTACTTAACCATTAAAGCGGATTTTATTGGAAAAACCACACCCGATGGTGATGCACTGCAATCATCGGCCGATATTAATTTCTATTTGATTAAAGCTGCAAAGGTGGCTTTGGTACCGTTTTCGGCATTTGGTGCGGGCGATGACGTTACCTGGTTCAGGGCATCGGTAGGAACTTCTACTTTGGAAGATATCCAGAACATGATACCTCGTATCAGAGAAGCGCTGAGCCAGTTGAAATAGCTAATGGAGGCCAGCGGCCTGATTTAAAAAAGATGTCATTTCGAGTGATAACGAGAAATCTTTTCAAAGCAATAAGCAGAAGTAATCTGTTTGCTTGAAGTGATCTCTCATAACTGTTCGAAATGACATTTTTCGTTTCCATCATTCCTGTCAACAGAAAACAGAAGACAAAAAACTCAACTAAGCTGCAGCAGATATATACTTCACCAAACTTCGCTTAGCAACCGGCAGCAGTGTTTCTTCCAGCGGAAAAGTAATCTCGCTTTGCACGTGGTACATAGCCGGGTTAGGCAAGTGCTTATGCTTTTTTATTAACTGCTGTTTAATGCTTTCGGGCGTGTTGATGAAGCTGTGCTCAAAAGTGTCTACCTGGTTTATATGGATCCCCCGATATTTATCATTTTGCGACTCGAAAAGCGTCACCTGAAATTCGTAAACAAGGTTTGTTTTATCGGCACCGTTACGCAAAGTAAAATACCCCTCGTACGGCTGCAACGGCATTACACCCACCGGATCGATATCTAAACAGCTTTCTACAAAATCATAGATCTTACGGCCGGTTTTTAGCGCCGGGTCCATTTTACAAAGTGCATAAGTAATAATCTGTTCAATTTCGTGCATGGTATAATCATCCTGCACTATTTTTTCATACGTCAGCTTAACTCCTTCCATATCTGCCTTGGTTAACCGATTGGGAAAGTTTTGTTGAAGCGTAGTTTTATTTTGCTTAAAATGCAGCAGGTTATTGTAATGGTAAACCAGATCGGCCAGGTTTGGGTACAGGTGCCTGCGATGGAAACGCTGATTGATGGATTGCAGATAGTCTAACAAAACATACTTTTTATACTCAAAATCAATAGACCCTTCAATAAACCAGTTTAAGCTTAATGACCTCATACGTATTCTCTTTATTATTAACCTAAATTAAAAATAAAACGCCAACTTTGCACCATGCCCGCCGGAACACTTTATTTAATACCGGTTCCGCTTGCTGATGATGCCGCGGTTCAATCGTTTACGTCTTACTTAACACATACCATTAACCAAATTAGTGAGTACATTGTGGAGAACGAAAAGACTGCCCGCAAGTTTTTAAAACTGGCCGGACTTACCATTCCTCAAAGTCAGTTAATAATTCATGATTATGGCAAGCACAACCGCAATGCCGATGTTAAAGAGTTTTTTATCGGATTACTGGCCGGCAAGGATGCCGGTTTAATGAGTGAAGCCGGTTGCCCCGGCGTGGCAGACCCCGGTGCCGATATTGTGGCCGAAGCGCATCGCCGTGGTATTAAGGTAGTGCCCTTAGTTGGACCAAGTTCCATATTGCTGGCGCTTATGGCATCGGGCTTTAACGGGCAAAGCTTTACCTTTCATGGCTACCTGCCTATTGATAAAATGGAGCGTAGTAAACGTGTTAAAGAACTGGAAGCACAAGCCGAACGCTTTAGCCAAACGCAGCTATTTATAGAAACCCCTTTCCGTAACGATTCACTACTGGCCGAGGTATTAAAATCGTGCAAAGCTAATACACGCCTGTGCATTGCCTGCAACCTTACCGCTGCCGATGAACTGGTGCAAACCAGAACTATTGCCGAGTGGAAAAAGCAATTGCCCGAACTGCATAAAAAACCAACTATATTTTTGCTGTACAAAGCATAAAGGCTATGCAAGGGTGAGTCAATTAGCTATTCATCAACACAAACTTAAAAACATGGTGCGCGTTTAATTTAAAAACTAAACCATGCCTAAAAACACAAACCAAACTCCCTTAAACATATTTGAAGCTGCCCGTAATTGTGATCCTGTTATGGTGAAACAACTACTTGAGGAGAACCCTGAGCTATCGCAGGAAAATGATTATGGCTTTACCGCCTTGCAATGCGCCGCAATGGGCAGTAATTCTTGTAATGATGAATCTAAAATAATGGAAACCCTCCAGGTTTTAATTAACGCGGGTAGCCCTTTAGAAGCAAAGAGCAGCGACGGAAGAACAGCTTTATATTTATTGGCAGAGTTTTCCCCGTTTGTTGCACCGGTTCAGTTTTTAATTGATGCCGGAGCTAATCCCAATATAAGCGACCAGCATGGTAACCATATTACCCGCAACGCAATGATGGAGGAAGTGCAGGAATTGTTAAGTGAAATAACCGGCGTTAAATTAGAACAGGAAGAACCGGAACCTGAGCCGGTAAAGATGACATCAAAAGCCTGGACAACTGCTAAAAAAGCCATTAACAAAGTTTTTGATGAATTAAACCAAATGAATATTATAGCATTGGCTGATGCCGGTTATACGCAATCGGATGCATTTGCAGACTGCTCTCAAATATTTCATGAGCGTGATAATAACACAGATGTAATTGGCTTTTGCTTTTACACCCGTCAGGATCAAAATACCGCTAAGCGGAGCAGCTTATTATACCTCGGCCTATGGGGTGCTCCTGATGGAAATGATGAAGACACCATAACCGTAGGTAAATTGGTGATATCGGCATTTGAAAAACATGGTTTTGAAACGAAGTGGACTACAACCGCATCAGTGAGACCATCTGTATTGCTGTACAATTTCAACGCATAAAATTGTATATCTATTGTTAAACAGTTTACTATTTGAAAGCAACCTGAACTTTGTAACGGTATCTTTATAATGTACCTAATAAATTTTCTAAGCATATTTGAATTATATGACGCCCATTGCACAAGGTCCAGCTCAGGTATTAATTGTAGGCGCCGGTCCATCTGGTTTAATGATGGCGGCACAAATGCTGCGCTATGGCATACAGCCGGTTATTATAGATAGCCGTCAAGGGCCAACCCACCAATCCAAAGCTTTAGCTGTGCAAGCGCGCTCATTGGAAATATATCGTCAGTTGGGCATTGTGGAACCGGTTATTAGTGGTGGTAAACAAGCTAAAGGACTTAATTTTAATTACGCCGGTAAACAGGCGGCCACTTTTATAATTAGCGATGTAGGGCAAGGCTTAACGCCTTACCCTTATGTGCATATTTACCAGCAAAGCAAAAACGAAAGAGCGCTACTCAATTATTTAACGGAGCATAGCTGCCCCGTTTACTGGAAGACTACCTTGCTTTCATTACAGCAGGGAACAGGGGTAGTTAATGTAACGCTTAACAACCAGGAACAGGAATACAACTTGTTATGCAACTGGCTGATAGGTGCCGATGGTGCGCATAGTACAGTACGAAAATTGTTGCAAATCCCTTTTACGGGTGACACCTACCCCAACCAATTTTACCTGGCCGATGTGGTTTTAGACCAGGATACCGATCAAATGAACATGCATTTAACGGGAAAAGGATTTGCCGCATTTTTCCCGATGCCCGAGCATAATACCTGCCGTATTGTGGGTAACCTCAACGGCAAGCTGGCAACCAAAAAGGATATTACGTTTGAAGACGTTTTACCTTTACTTCAAGAAAAAACCCGCAAGCCCCTGAATATTAAAGAATGTACCTGGTTTACAACTTACCGCCTGCACCACCGCATGGCCGAAAAGTTTAGCCTGGGCCGATGCTTTTTAATTGGCGATGCAGCACACATCCATTCTCCCGTTGGCGGGCAGGGCATGAATACCGGCTTACAGGATGCTTACAACCTATCATGGAAACTGGCAGGGGTGACCAATAAACACCTGAACCCAACTATACTAAACACCTATGCTGCCGAACGCATGCCGGTGGCTCGTGACTTATTAAACACTACCGACAGGGCGTTTAAGCTCATCATGTCGAACAGTATATTGGCTAACCTGTTTAAAAAGTGGGTGCTTCCAAAATTGCTCAAACGCGCCTGGAAAAGCGACAAGCTTAAACACGAGTTTTTTAAACGCGTTTCGCAAATTAACATCAGCTATCCTAACAGTAGGTTGAGCTTACACCTGAGCTTACTCCGCACTATAAAAGCAGGTGACCGCCTGCCCTATATGAAAGTGTATGATGAAAAGAAGTTACAGGAAACCGACCTTCACGCATGGTGCAGCAAGCCTGGCTTTACGCTGATCACCATGGGTCCGTTGCAGGAACTTTATGTATTTAGCCTGGCCAAATGGATCACCCAAAACTATAACGGTTGGCTCAACTTTTTTCACCTTCCGCCATCGGTAAAAAACCAGCGGGTGTTTGATGCCTTTGAAATTAAGGAAGGACAAAATAAAGCCGTTATTGTAAGGCCTGATATGTATATAGGTTATGTTAACGATGTGGTTGATTTGGAAATGATGAAGAATTATTTAGAAAATGTGGTGGGATGTGTACCCCATGGAAATGCGCAATAAATAATTTCTTGTCATTCGAGTGATAACGAGAAATCTTTTAGAAGCGAGAAGTAGTCGAACTGCTTATTTAAAAAGATCTCTCACTATCGTTCGAGGATCACAATTGATACATGAATTTACCCGTGTATGGTTTCGCTCTTGCCATAGTTTTGTATTACCTGCGCTTCGTAAGCTAAAAAGGCGGTCCAGCGGGCATCTACATCAATGGTACCGGCGTGCTTTTTAGCCAGGCGAATGAACATGCTGTAGTGTGTGGCTTCGCTCACCATCAGTTCATGATAAAACTGCGCCAGTTCGGGGTCGTTTATATTTTCGGATAATACCTTGAAGCGTTCGCAGCTACGGGCCTCAATCATGGCCGAAAACAGCAGCCGGTCAATCAGCTGGTCTTGCCGGGTACCACCATGTTTTAAGAACTTAAACAGCTCGCCTACATAGCTATCCTTACGCTCTTTGCCTAACACATAGCCACGCGCCAGTATAATATCGTGTACCTGCTTAAAGTGGCTTAACTCTTCCTGTGCCAAAGCTACCATTTCCTGCACCACATCGGCCAGGTTAGGGTTTTGTACAATTAAGGTAATGGCATTGGTAGCCGCCTTTTGCTCGCAGTAAGCATGGTCGGTCAGGATCTCTTCAATATTACTTTCTACTACGTTTTTTACCCAGCGTGGATCGGTTGGAAGTTGTAGTTTCAGGATGGTTTTCTCGCTCACAAGCGCAAAGATAGTGGATTTAGAATCAAGAGTATAGAATCAAGACTTGATACTTTAGAAGCAGTTACAAGTCGTCGTCTGTTATAGCGGGATTGTTTGAAATTAAACGTGCGTGGTGATGAATAGTTAATATAACTATTCTCTGATCTATAATTTCGTAAATGATGCGATAGTTTTTAAAGACTAATTCTCTAACAAATTCATTATTGAAGTTCTCAAATTTCTTTCCCAAATACTGGTTCGCTTTAAGTCTGTTAGTAACAACCTAATTGCTGTTATTTCTTTACGGGCATATACAACCGAATCAAGTTTAATTTATTCAAAGATATTCTTCAAATCATCTTTTGCAATTAAAGAAAATAAGATAATCAACCCCATGAATTGATTTCCTGATCCATTTGATCTTCAGATAGCACCTCACCGTTGGTCACCTGATCCCGTGCCTTTTCAATCTTATTCAACAAAAAAATCTCTTCTACAATATCATCCACCGAAAATATTTCAGGCATGTGTTCAACCAATTCTCGAACTTTCTCTTTCGTCAACATGGTATATGCTTTTTATAAAGTTAAGGTTTTACCTATACAAATTCTTACTCTCAATAAAATTCAACACCGCATCAGGCACAAAATACTGTACGTTCTTTTTATCGGCTATGGCTTGACGAATAAACGTAGCCGAAAGCTCCATTTGTGGGGTCATGGTAATGGTGACTGATGGGTGGGAGGCCAGTTCGGCGTTTTCGTAACCCGGGCGCGGATATACAAATACTTTATAATCGCGCAATATGAGTTTGTAATTTTTCCACTTATGCAGGCTGGCTAAGTTATCGGAACCCATAATTACGGCAAACTCATGCTGTGGGTATTGCTCTGTTAAATGGATAAGGGTATCAATAGTATAGGATGGCTGTGGAAGCTTAATCTCTACATCGCTTACTTCCAGGTTGTCGGCATTGTCGGTAGCCAATCGGGCCATTTCCAGGCGGTCGTAAGTATTAATTAAACCGCCGTACTTTTTAAACGGATTTTGCGGGGTAACCACCAGCCATACCTTATCCAAATCGGTATGATTTGCCATGTAGTTGGCAATAATCAGGTGACCAATGTGAATAGGGTTAAAAGAACCGAAAAGCAAGCCTATTTTCATATTCTTTAGTTTGCCGTTAAGTTACTCATAAATTGCTTTTAAACAATTGTGGAATACTGCAAACTGAATTAACTTTTCAAAAAGTCACCCACTAATTGCTCCGCTTCTTTGCAAGCAGTATCCAATTCGTAGTTTTTCAAAATCACGTCAAAACGCGGGGCGTAGTTCAGTTCTTTCTCTGCCTTATCAAAACGCTCTTTCAGTTTAGCTTCGCTATCAGTACCACGGCCTGTAAGGCGTTCTTTTAAAACTTCTAATGATGGTGGCTGTACAAATATGGCCAACGCCTGATCCTGATACTTACGTTTTAAGTGCAAGCCGCCCTCTACGTCAATATCGAAAATAACGGTTTTGCCTTTAGCCCAAATACGTTCAATTTCCTGACGCAGGGTACCGTAAAAAGTGCCGGTATAAACCTCTTCAAATTCGACAAACTGCTTTTTAGCAATACGGTGCAAAAACTCTTTAATGGTAATAAAATAATAATCCTGCTCGTGTACCTCGTCGCCACGTTTTTCGCGCGTGGTAGCCGAAATAGAAAACTCCAGTTCGGGAAACTTGGTAAGCAGGTGATGTACAATGGTGGTTTTGCCAGCGCCAGACGGAGCAGAAAATATAAGCAGTTTACCTTGGGGCATGAGTATTATTTGATGTGCAGATGTGCTGATAAACAGACATGCAGATTTTAATTATTTGATCAGTTATAGCTTTAGCTCATTTGCACATCTGCATATTCGCACATCTGCACAATTACTCAACTACAACACGTTCAGCAATTGTTCTTTTATCTTTTCAAGTTCTTCTTTCATGCCTACAACCAGTTTTTGCATGGCGGCATCGTTAGCTTTAGAACCCAGGGTATTAATTTCCCGGCCTATTTCCTGCGAAATAAAGCCCAGTTTTTTACCGTTTGCGTCCGGGCTTTTTAGTGTTTCTAAAAAGTATAGGCAGTGTGTTTTCAGGCGAACTTTTTCTTCAGTAACATCCAGTTTATCGATATAATAAATGAGTTCCTGTTCAAAGCGGTTCTTGTCTATATTATCGCTACCTATGGCATCGGCCAGGTATTGGTTCAAACGTTCGCGAATTAATGGCACACGTTTAGGTTCTTCAATTTCCACCAGCTCCAGGTTGTGCATAATGGTTTGAATGCGCCCGGTTACTTCCTGTTGCAATACGTTGCCTTCATCAGCCCTAAATTGCTGAAAGTTGGCCAGCGCCTGCTTAAATGTACTCTCTACCAGTTTCCATTCTTCTTCGCTAATAGTATCTTCGGTGTATTTAACTACCTCGGGTAAACCAAGGGCCAGTTGCAGAAGGTTACCGCCCGGCTCGTTCAGCTCATCGCTTACGGCTTTAAGCTGATCGTAATAATGTTTGAGGAGTTTGGTATCTATACCGGCAGCTTTAAGTACCGAGCCGGCTTGCTCTACGTTAATACTCAGGTTTACTTTTCCGCGTTCAATTTGTTTATTGCACTCGGTGCGCAGCTGAAATTCCTTTTCAGAAAAAGCTTTAGGGATTCGCAGCGAAAGTTCCAAAAACTTGCTGTTCAGGGATTTGATCTCAACGGTGTACTTGGTGCTGCCAGCATCGTGGGCCGCAATTCCATACCCTGTCATGGATTTTATCATGTGCAAAGATAGGGATTTTTACTTAATGTGTGATTTGGTACAGCGCAAATGAGTGGGTGATTTAAAAAAGCTTAACCTTTTTTAACAGACAGCTGCCAGCATTTATATGTAAATTTGTACTATAATGAAAATACGGTACGGGCTTACCAAAGCTATTTTATTAGGAACTGGAGTTATATTGCTGCCTTTTGTTGCTTCTGCACAAACCTTAATACCCATTACGGGCATCACTTATAACAACAAAACATCCGAACGCGTAGCACAGGTAAGTGTAACTAACCTGCAGCACCGTGCCATCATTTACAGTACCGATGTAGGTATGTTTAGCATTAACGCCGCCCCTACCGATACACTTTTGTTTTCCAAACCGGGCTTTACCGACCAGCGGCTTGTTGTTAAAGAGCAAAAGCAGATCTTGGTATTTTTGGTACCCGCCCTGCAGTTAGATGAAGTTTTTGTAAAGGCTAAAACCAAAAAGCAGGAACAAAAGGAAATTATGGATACCTACCGGAGCAAGGGTATTTATTACAATGGCAAACCGCCCGCATTATCTTTTCTGTCGTCGCCGCTTACAGGTTTTTATGAATTGTTTGGCAAAGGTCCGGGACAAGCGCGCCATTTTGCAGCACAAATGCAACGTGAAAACCAGCAAACCGAAGTCAACAAACGCTATACGGTTGACATGGTTAAACGGATCACCAAACTGCCCGATGAGGAGATACAACAATTTATGCTGATGTATAGTCCGCCGTACCCCGAAGTGTTGAAGTGGAATGATTATGAGCTAATCCAGTTTATAAACCGGAGTATGTTGGGGTACAATAAAAGCAAAAGTTTACCGCCGTTACCTAAGCTGAATAGTAGTCCGCAGTCTTAAGTATACAGTCGGTTAGTCCGTGAGAAAAAGCATATTTAAGATTAGCTCGTCTTACCGACTTTGCTAACTCTCCCGACTCCCTACCTCAAATCCCCAACGCTTCGCAAGCTTTTTCGGCCGCTAACTTTTCAGCATTCTTCTTACTGAATTCTTTACCCAGGCCCATAATGTCGCCATCAATGTTTACCTGTACGGTAAATAGCTTGTTGCTTTCGCCATCCTGGTTTTGGGTCAATTCAAAAAGCACATCCTTACCGTGGCGCTGGCACCATTCAATGAGTTTGCTCTTAAAGTTGGTCTCGGTTTGTTCGAGGGTATGGATATCAATATGCGCTTTAATGATGTGGTTGATGAGGAAACTCTTGGTAAAGTCGTACCCCTTGTCCAAATATACGGCACCAATAAGGGCCTCAAAAGCATCGCCCAGTAACGAACCCTGGCGGGTTGAGTTTACCATGCGGTTATCATACTGTATTAAATGATCGAGCCCAAGCTTGCGGGCCAGCTGGTTTAAATTGTTACGGTTAACAATTTTTGAACGCAGTTCGGTTAAAAAGCCTTCATCTTCGTAAGGATACATTTTAAAAAGCACCTCGGCTACTACGCTGCCTAAAACAGCATCGCCCAGGAACTCTAAACGTTCATTACTGTTTTTAACTCCCTTTTTTACAGACTGTGCGACCGATTTATGCCTGAATGCCAACCGGTATAACGACAAATTGCCCGGCACGAAGCCGAGCAAATTCTTTAATGTTTTTACGTATTTTCTGTGGGGCGATAAGTAAAGCTTATATAACCGGCTAATTGGCATTAAAAACGAATTTTATTCTTCGTATTTTTTAAAAATCACAGAAGCATTATGGCCACCAAAGCCAAAGCCATTACTTTGAGCTGCCCTTACCACACGATGCTGAGCCTTATTGAACGTAAAGTTAATACGCGGATCAAAAGAAGGATCGTCGGTAAAGTGGTTAATGGTAGGCGGTACCAAATCGTTTTTCACAGCTAAGATTGCCGCAATAGCCTCAACCGCACCCGCAGCACCAAGCAAATGCCCGGTCATAGATTTGGTTGAACTAATATTTACGCGGTACAATTCATCGCCGTAAGCTTCAGATATAGCCTTAACTTCCTGCGGGTCACCAATAGGTGTTGATGTACCATGAACGTTCACATAATCAATATCGGCAGGGGTCATACCAGCATCTTCCAGTGCAGCCTTCATTACCAGTGCAGCACCTAAGCCTTCGGGGTGCGGAGCCGTCATGTGGTAAGCATCGGCACTCATGCCGCCGCCCATCATTTCGGCATAAATTTTAGCACCACGCGCTTTAGCGTGTTCCAGTTCTTCCAGTATAATGGTTCCGGCACCTTCACCAGCTACAAAACCATCGCGGTCCAAATCAAATGGGCGCGAAGCTGTTGCAGGATCTTCATTACGTGTGCTTAAAGCATGCATGGCGTTAAAGCCACCTATGCCTGCCTCGTTAATAATGGCTTCCGAACCACCGCTAATGAACATATTAGCCCTACCTAAACGAATGTAGGTAAAGGCATCAATAAGCGAATTGTTGGATGAAGCACAGGCCGATACGGTAGTAAAGTTAGGTCCCCTTAAACCATATTTAATAGAGATATGCCCTGGAGCTATATCTGCTATCATTTTAGGAATGAAGAAAGGATTAAAGCGTGGTGTACCATCACCTTTGGCAAAGTTTACCACTTCATCCAAAAACGTTTTTAAACCACCTATACCCGAACCCCATATTACACCAATACGGTTGGTATCCAGCTTGTCGAAATCTAATCCCGCATCCTTAACTGCCTCTTCGGTAGAGTATAATGCATACTGTACAAAAGGGTCGAGCTTCCGGGCATCTTTTCGGCCCAAAAAAGCATCGGCATCAAAATTTTTAACCTCACACGCAAACTTTGTTTTAAAGTGCGTGGTGTCAAAACTCTTAATAAAGGCAGCACCACTCACCCCATTGATTAGTCCGTTCCAATATTCCGGAACCGAATTTCCAATTGGAGTAAGTGCACCAAGCCCGGTAACTACTACTCGTTTAAACTCCATCTACTATTATTGAGGAAGCTTATTTAACGTTTTTTTCCAGGTAAGCGATTGCTTGACCTACCGTACCGATAGTTTCAGCCTGATCGTCAGGAATAGCCACATTAAATTCTTTTTCAAACTCCATGATTAATTCCACGGTGTCTAATGAGTCAGCACCTAAGTCGTTGGTAAAACTTGCTTCAGGCGTAACTTCACTTTCGTCAACACCTAATTTTTCCACGATGATTGCTTTTACTCTTGAAGCGATATCAGACATAATACTTTATGTTAAATGATTAAATAAAAATTCTGTGCAAAGAAAAATAAATTTAGTTAAAAATCAAATCTAAAATCTTCGCATTCGTATCAACAAAAATTTACCCTAACGGTTTCTCTTTTGTAATTTTACAGCTCAAATATATATATTCATTTTGACCAAAAAGGTTTTAAAGTTTGAGATTGATCTGGACTTTGTGCTGATCGCTATTAATACGCCCTTGAAAGATTACCGGGTTTGCCATTTTATTAATAAATATCTTCACTTCGATTTAAAAAAAATGCCCGATCTGGCGGTAGATATTTACCAGGGAATAACCGAACCTGCACTGTTTTCTATATACCATTACCAGTGGGAAACCACCGAAACCGATTTCTATTTTATTGCCAATAAAGGCACTGAGGGCCTTTTAATACCCGAAATGCGCGAGGTGGACTACTTTTTTATGATCAAGAATTTTATTGACGATGCCGACCTCAACAGCATCATTAGTACGCTAAACCGCATACCCGAAATTATGGCTGCCGTAAAGATTGAACCAAAAAAGATAAAATCACGTGAAAATCTTTTATTTTAGCGGAAATTTTAAAAGTGTATTCTGTACACACTTAACATGCTATTTAATTAAGACCAGATAAAACCAACATATGAAATTATCTTACAACAGAACTAAAATTGTGGCTACCATGGGCCCGGCATCGGCAAAAAAAGATGTTTTGCTGGCCATGATAAAGGCCGGCGTTAATGTTTGCCGTCTTAATTTTTCGCACGGCAGGCCCGAGGATCATCAGAAAACCATTGATCTGATCCGCGAAATTAACGAGCAATACAAAATTAACATCGCCATTCTGGCCGATTTACAAGGTCCTAAGATCCGTATTGGCCTGGTAAAAGATGGCGGTATTCACCTGGTGAATGGAAAGCACATTAACATTACCACTAACGAAGCTATTGGTGATGAAAATAACATCTACATTACTTACGACACTTTCCCGCAAGACGTACAGGCAAACGAAATCATTTTACTAGATGATGGAAAGTTGCAATTAAAGGTTATTGAAACTAACCGTAAAGACAACGTACTGTGCGAAATTATACACGGCGGTATTTTAACTTCTCGTAAAGGTGTTAACCTGCCCAACACTAAAGTATCTATCCCAAGTTTAACCGAAGAAGACTTGACCAACCTGCAGTTTGCTTTACAAAACGATGTAGAGTGGATAGGTTTATCATTTGTACGTACCGGCGAAGATATCGTGGAATTAAAACGCATTATTAGCCGCAGTGGTAAAGCAGCCCGTGTTATTGCCAAGGTTGAAAAACCCGAAGCTATTGATAACATTGACGCTATTATTGCCGCAACAGATGGCGTAATGGTTGCCCGTGGCGATTTAGGTGTGGAAATGCCTTTAGAAGAAGTGCCGATGCTGCAAAAAATGATTGCTCGCAAATGTCGTGCAGCTTCTAAACCGGTTATTGTTGCTACGCAAATGCTGGAAAGCATGATCACTACCCCGCGCCCAACCCGTGCCGAGGTGAACGATGTGGCTAACTCTGTACTGGATGGTGCCGATGCAGTGATGTTAAGCGGCGAAACTTCGGTAGGTGAGTTCCCTGTTATAGTTATTGAAACGATGGCTAAAATTGTACGTAATGTGGAAGAGCAAGGCTATCCGTTTAACACGCCTAAAGAAGCCCGCACAGATGCTTCTCATCCAAATTACCTGAGCAATGCAGTTTGCGAGTCGGCAGTGCATTTATCACAGCATACCAATGCAGTGGGTATTGTATCCATGACGTTTTCGGGTTATACTGCTTTCGAAATTTCCAGCCACAGGCCAAAAGCAAATACTTACATCTTTACCTCGAACAGGCAATTGCTTAACGCGTTGAGCCTGGTATGGGGTGTTAAGGCTTTCTTTTACGATGAACGCGAAAGCACCGACAAAACCGTTAGCGATGTAAACGCCATCCTTATTGGCGAAAACCTGGTTGAGCGCGGCGATGTGGTAATTAACACTGCTGCCGTACCTATTGTAGATTTAGGTAAAACCAATATGCTTAAAGTAACCGTTATTGATTAATTAATAATACCACATAAAACAAGAAGAGCCGCTTATTAGCGGCTTTTCTTGTTTATAAACGGCTGCGGAAAAAAACTATACGGCAACCTGTAACAGCAGAGCGGTTTCGTCATCTTACCTGAAACCTTATCCTATGTTCAAAAAAATTCAAAAAACCGCATTACTGTTTATGGTGCTGGGTGCCGGTGTTGCAAGCAGTGCTTTAGCCCAAAGTAAAGCAGACACCATTACCCCTGCCAATGGCAAGCTCTTACCTGCAGCGCTAAAACCCGGACTAAAACAATACCTGGTTTACGGCCAGCAACCGGCTAAATCAAAAGTACTTGGCCTTTCGTACTGGGTGCGCGATGTTAAAGTAGGGCAACGCAACGGCGAAAAGATTATTATTACCACTCAACACTGGTACAGTGCCGATACATTGGGTTACCGCACCGTGTACTCGGTTAACCGTGCTGCAAACTTTGCACCGCTTTACCATACCGAAACCATACGTAGCCATACCAAAGCCTTTAATTGGGGGCCAACTCAAATTAACGGTGCCGATACTGTGGCGGCAAACGAAAGCAAAGCCTTTAAGCTTGATTTAAAGACCCCTTGCTTTAACTGGAACCTGGACATTGAAACCTTTGAGCAACTGCCCCTGGCGGCAGGTAAAGCATTTGCTATTAATTTTTACGATGCAGGTATTGGCCAGCCTCAATACGTATTATATAAAGTAACCGGCAGTGAAGTACTTACCTTACTTAATAATACTAAAACCGATTGCTGGATCCTGCTAACCGAAGGCAAGGCACCCAACGGCGCAACCTACATGCAAAGCTTTTGGATCAGTAAAAAAGGACATGAGTTTTTTAAGGAGGAAGACAGCTTTGGCGGTAATAAACGGGTTAAGATCAAATTACCGGGTACATCGCCCGATGTTGTAGCTGCCTTTAAAGGCAAATAATGCTGTTACAAATAGAGCACATTCAAAACAGTGACTATAAGTTGCCTTTTTTAATATATGCGGATTCGTGGTTAAATTAGTTTACCCCGTAACAAAATGGAATATGTATTACTTTAGAATTGATCAGCAATCGTCTATATATTGTATATTGCCATATCTATTACATATTGATGAATGATCAAATTTATACAGGGACTATTAATTCAATACAAGATTTACTTGAAAGTATTTCTCATATTGAGAACAATCTTGGTTTTGATAAACTATGGTTTCGAGGTGTAGCTAATGGGATTTATGGACTAGAGCCTTCAATTTTTCGGCGCAATATTGATGCTACAGTTGAAAGGGAATTACTCAATAAATTTAAAGTTAAAGCAAGGCCGTATTTGACATCTTTCAATGATGAATATTGGGAATGGCTATTTATGATGCAACATTATGGTGTTCCTACTCGTTTACTTGACTGGACAGAATCAGCGCTAATATCTTTGGCTTTCGCTTTACTATATAGAGAGGAAAAACACGCAACAACAGATGCTGCAGTATGGATTTTAAATCCTATAAAACTAAATAAGGATTATGTTAAAGGGTTTAGAGATACTGAACTCATACCTAACATAATTGACAAAACGGTTCGTAAGATACAAGTTTATGAAGATCCTGAAATAAAAAATGATTTTCCCGTAGCAATTTATGGACCTTTAAACAATGAGCGTATCACAACACAAAAAGGTGTATTTACCCTTTTCCCGTTTAAAGACAGATTTAAAATTGAAGATTTGCCAGATAGCCATAATTTCTTAGTGAAGTTAAATATACCTGTAGCTGCAATACCTACAATAAAAAAGCAATTAATTATGCTTGGAATGACGGAAACCATGGTTTATCCTGGCTTAGATTCATTAAGTAAAGAAATTGTTAGGGAGGTAATAGACCATGTTTAAGGTTGAAAAGCAAAGAGCATTTAATTTATCTAACATAAAAGAAGTTGTAAATATTTCGAGCCAAATTGACTTTGACCCTCCTTATCAGAGATATGGAAACATTTGGACTTTGGATAAAAAACAACTATTAATTGATAGCATTTTAAATGAATACGATATACCTAAAATATATCTTCATTACATAACAGAATATAACTCTGAGATAAACGCTTCAGGAAAACCTTATGCAATAATAGATGGCAAACAGAGACTTCAAGCAATCATTGATTTTGCAAACGGTGATTTTAAGTTAGGAGAGGACTTTATTTATGAAAAGAACCCATCAATTAATATCGCGAGAAAAGGATATAAAGAATTGGCTAATGAATACTCGGAAATTAAGTATGAATTTGACAATTTTGAGTTGGACATTGTTTATATTATAACTAATGATATAGAAAAATTAGAAGAATTTTTCTATAGACTCAATGAAGGGCAACCATTAAACAATGCTGAAAAAAGAAATAGAATTAGCGGATATATAAATTCTCAAATAAAACTAATAATAGCCAATAATGAATTTTTTCTAAAAAAATTTTCCAGTTCTCGGAAAAGACTTCAGTATGAAGATTTATGTTTAAAACTATTGTACTTAGAATATCATGATGAGATTAAATCTTTTGATAAAAAGGATTTAGACGATTTTGTAGAATCGCACAGGTCTAAAGATGCTAATATTGAGAAGGCTATAATATCGTTGAAAAACAATCTTAATCTTTTAAGCACAATTTTCATTGATGAAGATTATCTGTTAAAGTCAAGATCAATTATTCCAGTGTATTATTATTTCATTATACATAATGTGAATAAGTATGACTCTATTCGTGCTTATCTGGAGAATTTTAATGACATAATTAAATTAAACAGGAAGCAAAAAACACCTAATCCAATTTTATTGGAGTTTGATAGACAAAACCAGCAAGGAGTACATAGACTTCGTTCATTATCATATCGATATGAAGTAATAACTAAATATTATACAAAATTTTTAGAAGGTGTTTTAGATTGGTCTACAAAGATAACTCTTGACAATTTTAATTTAGATACTTATTACGATTATTGAGTATTAGTTTCGCTTCTTAGGGTTAAGAATAAATCCCATAATACGATAACAAGAAAAGCCGCCCCATAACGGAGCGGCTTTTCCCAATCTAATCTATAAAAACTATTACTTGCTGTAAATTTTAGAAGTGGTGCGGTAACCGCTTGCGGTGTTGCTATACCAATCGGTAAAGTTTACACCGCCCGAACTTGCCCATTCTGAAAAATGCAGGTAAGCTTCGTTTATAGGTTGCAACTCGTAAGGATGATTGAACGTGCCATTAAAGCTAATAGCCCAAGGCCAGTTTTCCTTCGATACATAATACTTGTTGCTTGCCGGTGCCGATGCATCATCATCTGTACCAAATAAAGTGGTGATAGCTTTATCGGTTGGGGCATAACCCGGCAGGTGAATTTCATAGCCGCGGCGCATATCGCTAATCAGGAACGGATTGAAAGAGGTCACCTGTAAGTTAGCCTGGGCAACCGGCGAAGTAAAGTTTACTAAAACAGTAGCTAAGCTGCTGCTTATTTTGTCTTTACTGGCTAAGGTGTTTATAAAGAAAGCACCATCGGGGTTACGCAGTAACGCCTCATGATTATCAAAAGGAACAATAACTGCTTTAGCCTGACCAGCTTCAACACCGTTGCTGGCTTTAGTTATATAATTGCTGATAGCCTGCTGACCTGTTACCGAACGTACTGCCGCTGCAGCAACCGGTAACTGCACAGCAAAACCATTGTGGAACGATGCACCTGAAGCAGCTACACCATATTCACCTTTTAAATCTACCACCTGGTTTTGTGCGTTGTTGGTGAAAGTGTAACGGTAGCTTACTACCATATCGTTCAAATCGTAATCACCTTTTTTAGGCCAGTTGTCTTCAAAAGCAATTTGTGCATATGTGCTTGCTGATGGATAGTAGTTTACATAGGCACGGGTTGCATCGTTAGGGAAAGCGTCGAGCACGTCTTGTACACCATCGCCGTCAGCATCTCCGCCTTTATCTATTCCGCATACGCCCTCATCGTCAATAGCATCGGTTTGGGTGGTAGTGGTATAAAAAACCAGGTCGTTAAAATCTTCGTCAGATGCGTAACCACCAGGGTTGGTAAGCGGTGTTTGACGGTTACAGTCTTCAAAACCGGTTACATATAGTTTGTGAACATCGTCATATAAAGTAACGGTATGTTTTTTCGAAATAAGCAGTTCGGGGTTAAATAAAAGATCGGTTGAGAACTTTTGTCCGCCTGTGCTTACGCCACTGCCTGTCCATGCATCCTGCAATAAAACAAAAGCAATGGAGGTACCGGCTTCAAAGTTACCCAGTTTTACCTTATCCCCTGCTTTTAAGCCACCGCCCGAACCTAAAGCCGAAGCGTTAGGGAACACATAAGTAACTTTATCTATACCACCTGCCAACGTGCCAACTACGTTAAACACCGGCGGAAAGCCTGTTTTATAAGTATAGTAAGCCAATGCGCTTTGGTAACCAGCACCTTCAGATACAAATGTTACATATACATCAGAGGTTTTCTTTACCTTAATGGTTGATACCGCAGCGTTATTAACATAATTTGGATGCAGATCGGCCACCTTACTACCTTCGGGTAACGATGCGTTGATGTAGGAAAGGGTTGATGCATCAATTACATCAGCATTTGCTTCCAGGTAAACCGGGCGACCCAAGTTTCTTGGATAAGTACTGGTATTTAACAATGATGCAGTTGCCGTAAGGTTACCAGGATAACCGTAGTCGGTTAATAGTAAGCCATTGCTTTTTACCGAACCAACTGCCGAAGACGAGCTGTTTATTGCATCGGCAATAATATCGCCGGTATAACCGTTTGCACCACCCAGGGTAGCCGTAACCGTATTACTGGTAGTAATAGTAGCCTGGGCATTACGCATTAAACCAATGTAAGCCGGATCGATAATTAGCTTTGTTGCCGACGATGGCACCGTAACCACGCCTTGCAAAACACCGCTGCCATTAGTAACGCCTTTAAAAATGGCACTACCGGTTGGCAGGTATACGCTTACCACCACACCGGCCAGGGGCTGGTCGTTATTGGTTTTAAGGGAAAGGTTTACCGTTACATTTTTTGTGGTGTTAAAGGCAAAACCATCAGGTGCTATTTTGTTAGCAGCCGGCACCTCATCTGTTTGATTGTTGTTGTTGTTGTTGTCTTTTTTACAGGAAGATAGTGCTACCACTCCTGCTAAAAGCGCATAAGTAAAAATTGATTTCATGAAAATTAGTTAGTGAATAAACGGATATAGCTATTAGATTAGTTACGTGTTTTGATAAGGCAGCACAGCCCTTTATGAGCCGTGCTGCTTGTATTTTACTTATTATATATGTTTAAGGCATTGCGGTAACCGGCAGCCGAATTGCTGTACCAATCGGTATGGGTACCGCCGCTTGATACAGCCCATGAATTGTACTGATTGTAAGCTTTATCGATATTTATCCTTTCAACCGGGTATAAAAACTTGTCGCTGAACATAATGGCAAACGGCCTGCCTTCAAGTGATTGATAGTATTTGTTTTGTGCCGGTACGGTGGCATCGTCTTCCGTATCAAAAAGCTTAGTATTAGCTTTACTCGTAGGGCGATAGCCCATTAAATGTACTTCGCGCCCCCTATCCATGCTGGCTATGATGAACGGGTTAAAAGATGACACTGCAAGGCTTGTTAAGGTTACCGGGCTGGCGAACGTAATGGTTAAAGAAGCAGTTAAAGAACTTTCTTTACCTTGTGCGGCTACCGTATTAACCAATGTAGAATTTGCCGCCTGCGGCATCATAGCATCCTGACTGTCGAAAGGGATAATTACCGCTTTGGCTTGCCCGGCTTCTACACCGTTGCTGGCCATGGTTATATAATTTTTTACTCTTTTTTGCCCCGTTACCGAACTCACTGCCGATGCTGCAACCGGCAATTCTACGCCAAACCCGTGTTTGTAACCGGTACCTGCGGCCAATACTGCATAATCGGCCTTAATAGCAACTACCTGGTTGCTGGCATTACATTCATAAGTATAGCGGTAGCTTACTACCATATCGTTCATGTCATAATCACCTTTTCTTGGCCAGCTATCTTCAAAAGCTAAAGTGCCATAAGTGCTTGCCGATGGATAGAAACTTACAAATGCCCTGGTAGCATCGTTAGGGAAAGCGTCGTTCACATCCAGCACACCATCGCCATCGGTATCTACTGCGGTATCAACAGCAGGTACATTGGCGGTGCTGATAGCCCCGGCTACCGAACTGGTTGCGGTTATTACCAGATCGTTAAAATCATTATCCGATCCCGATGATCTGCTGATGTCTTCAAAACCTACAATGTGTTTTTTGCTCTCGCTATCGTACAGCACAACAGATTGCTTATTTTGGTTGAAGTTGTATTTATCGGTTGAATAAAATTTGGTGCGGCTCGCATCTATATCGCTACCGGTCCAACCGTTTTGAATTAAGAGGAAAGCAACACTGGTGCCTTTGGCAAAAGTGCCCAGTTTCACTTTATCGCCCGAGCGCAACCCACCACCCGAGCCATTGGCCGATGCATTAGGGAACACATAGGTTACTTTATCAATCCCGATGTTCAGGATAGGGATAAGGCTTACACCCGTAGCCGGCGGATTACCGGTTGGGTAAGTATAGTAAGCTAACGAGTTAAGGGTAGCGGCACCTTCGGATACAAAAGTCACATACACATCGGTTGCGTTGGTAATATCTAACGTTGATACTGCCGATGTAGCCAGGTACTGCGGGTGCGCCGTAGTTACCGGTTTATTTTCGGGCAAAGAAGTATTTACGTATGATAATAATTTGGCACTGATGTTATCGCCCGTTGTTTCTAAATAAGCTGGCCTGCCCAAAGCTTTGGGGTATGTAGCATTATTTAAAATAGCGTTGCTGCTGGTGTACGAACCCGGGTATACAAAACTGGTTACCACCAAACCATTAGTTTGGTAACCCGCAGGTTTGTAAGACTGCACAGCTTTTGTTGGCGCATCGGGTGTTACCGACTCGGCCATTACATCGCCACCAAACCCGCTCTTACCTCCAATTACAGCGGTTAATACGTTATTGCCCGATATAGCTGTTTGAGCATGACGTATTAAACCAATGTAGGCCGGGTCAATAACAAGGGTTTCAACGGAAGCAGCTACGGTAACTTTTCCATCTAACAATCCATTATTATCGGTTACGCCCTTGTAAATAGGTTCGCCTGTATCTTCAGTACCAGGCAAATACACATTAACTACTACACCGGCTAAAGGCGCATCGGTGTTGGTACGCAGTGTCACATTTAATTTAACATCCTTTGTGGTGTTAAAATTAAACCCTGCTGCAAAAGGAGCCTCGGGCACATTAATAACCTCCTGTTTGGTTTGTTCAGGAGCTACTGTTTCCTCCGTTAAAAAATCTTTCTTACATGCCGACAGGAGCAATGCACCGGCCAGCAAACTATAAGTAATAGTTTGTTTCATACAATCAATAGTTAAAATCAATTAGGGTTAAAGCCATTCAAAGCAGGACGTAACAATCCCATTTGCATCCTTAGGGGCAGATGCAGCAGGCATTAATACCAGATAACTGGTTTTGAAATACCCTGCTTCAATTAGCGTGTTAATTAGGTGCCGGCCGGCGTGATAATTAACTTATATGAACTTTTACGGCTCACATATTATTTATGTTTCTTCATATATAATATATTTCACATGATGACATATAATTACTTACAACTTTAAGGAATAATATGCGTTTTAAGTTAAATAAGCCACATTTTTATCAATAAAAATAGGTGAGATTTTTTCGAACAGATTATAGTTGTATTTAATTAAGTACAATAGATGTTATAACATACATTTTCAATTGGATATATGTCCTTTTTTAAGAACTTTTTTAAACAATTGGTTTAAAATTTTCCGTGCCAAAACATCATTTAAGTGATATATTTAATTATCGTATAACGAAATATTTTTGTTTAAATATTCTACATAATAAGCATTAATACGATGTATGATTATATTAAAAAGTCGCTTTTAGCTATCAAAAACAACGTATTTCAAAAATTTGGACAAAAAAAAGCCTGCTCAATGGCAGGCTCAATTTTTATATATGAGTAAGGTTATTCTTTGTTTTTGAGGTCGGTGGTAATTAGCACAACACCGTTGCTAAACTTATCTCCGTAAGCCTGGCGGGCCGCTTCATTTTTAAGCACCGAAATACTAATGATCTTCTTAGGATCAAGAGTGGCGATAGTATTGACTCCGGCCACTTCTTTACCATCAACAATATAGGCAGGAGCGGCTGAGTTTTGCGTATTCCGCTTATAGTACATTACAGACACCGGGTTTTTAGAAGCAATACTAAAGCGGGAAGTACTATCGCCTGCATTGGCATGCGGCTGCATAAATACCCTTTGAATACGTAATGCACTAACCGGCTGCTTGGCCTTAACCGTATCTGTATTCAGCACCAGTGTATTATCCAGGCTAAATACAACAGGTACGGTATATTGTACCCGTACCGGCTTGCCGTTCTGTTCGCCCGGCAGCCACTTAGGTGATAGGGCTATAGCCCGCTCTGCTTCTTCGCGGGTGCCGTTACCCGGTCCGCTTATACTTTTTATATTAGTTAAGGATCCGTCCTTTTCTACAACAAAGGTAACATTGGCCCTACCCTGGGTGTTGTTTTTTATAGCTTCGGTAGGGTAACGTAGCGTTTTACTTAAAAACCGGTAAAAGCCCTCAGTTCCGCCTACAAATTCCGGCAGTTTTTCTAACGAGGTAAAAACTTCCGAACCCTCACCTACAGGTAAACTGTCTTTATTTACAACCGCACCGTGGGGCGCTGGTTTAAGAGTTGTAACACTTGCACCAGTAAGCTTTGATCCGGGTTTTACCGCTTGTAGTGCCAGCAGCTTATTGGTTGCTCCTACTGTCGGTCTATCTTTAGACCCTATTATTTCGGGTGCAGCTCTTTCAAACATTTGGGCAGCTTCCTTTTTAATGGTTACTACCACCTTGCTGTTGTTGATAGTAGCTGAGGATAGTGCCAGCATTAAGGCAAACAACGGTGCCGAAAACCCATATTTAATTAAGGCACTATAATTCGACTTGTTTTTTTGCAGCATTAAAATACGCTGCTTTAGCACACTCCCGTTCCAAAAAGGGTTAAGCAAGTGATGCACCGGTGCGTTAAACGTTTGGCTCAGCAGCAGCAAGGCATAATCGGCCTTACTGGCACCGGCTTTAAGGGCATCCCTATCGGCTATAAACTCGTGAATGTGTTTAATGCTGCGACGGTAAAAATACACAACCGGGTTAAACCAGTTCAGGATCATGATTACTTCAACCAGCAATACATCGGCAGAATGCCATTGCCGGGCATGAACTTCTTCATGGGCCATAATTACCTGGCGGCTTTCCAACTCATCGTCTACCTTAATTTTTTTAAAGAACGACCATGCCGCAGCCACCTGCTTGTTTTGCATCAATCGCCTTAAAATAAATAATTGCCATATCAGCTTTACGGATAAAACCACAATGCCGGCTACATAAATACCGCCAATAACCTCACCCATGGTAATATGCTGTGGCTGCACTACATTGAACCTGTACAAGATGGCCGGGTTTGCGCTGTATATGGTTTCCTGCACCTTTTGTGTAATAAACCATTGCTTCACCCAGTCCAGCTGAATAACGGGAATCAAAAACGACATTACCGCCGACCCAACCAGGTAAACCCTGTTAAGCTGAAAAAATGTTTCGCGCCGTAGCAACAATGTATAAAACCCGTAAAACAGGATCAGGTACAGGTTGCTCAACAATAGATAATGCCACCAGGTCATAGCAGTTGTATTTATTTGTCTTTAAACTTTTCTATCAGTTTCATAATCTCGTCGGCTTCTTTCACGTTAATTTTCTCCTTTTGTACAAAAAATGAGAACATGCGTTTTACCGAATTATCGAAATAGCCGTTCAGTAACTTATCAGAAGCAAAGTTCTGGTACTCATCTTTACTGATAATGGGATGGTATTCGTGGCTTTTGCCATAAGCCGTGTGGCCCACAAAGCCTTTGGTCTCTAAAATTCTTATAATGGTAGATACTGTGTTGTAAGCCGGTTTAGGCTCGGGCAACAGGTCTATCACATCCTTAACATAACCTTTTTTGATTTGCCAAAGCACATGCATCAGTTGTTCTTCTGCACGGGTTAGCTCTTTAATTTCCATAACGTATAATTCTTTTTAACAGGCTGATAGTTGGTAAATAACACACAGCGGTAATAACACCTAAAACTACAACTAATTTATTAGTCGAACAAAAGTTTTTACGCATGCCAACTTTCCACTTTTAAAGCAGTTATTTGCTTATCAATTTACACCATATGCACATCACATTTCACGGGGCAGCCCGCAACGTAACCGGAACCAAACATATAGTACAGCTTAACGACGGCACAACCATCCTGCTCGATTGCGGCATGTTTCAGGGTATGGGCGATAAAACCGATAACATGAACGATCACTTTGGCTTTAACCCGCTAAAGGTGGACCATATGATATTAAGTCATGCCCATATTGACCATTGCGGCCTTATCCCAAAATTAGTGGCCGATGGTTTTGATGGCAATATATTTTGCACAGCCCCTACTATGGAACTTGCCCGCATACTGCTGATGGATTCGGCCAGGATACAGGAGCAGGATGCCGAATACATGAACCGCAAGCGCAAGGAAAACCAGGCACCTTCAACTGCACTGTATACCGAAGAGCAGGCCATAGATGCCCTGCGCCTGTTTAAAATTGTAGAATATAACCAGGAGACGGCCATTACCCCGCACATTAAATTTACCCTTACCGATGCAGGGCATGTTATAGGCAGCGCTGCCATCCATTTAAATATAAATGAAGACGGCAAAGAAACCCGCATTACCTTTAGCGGTGATGTAGGCCGTTACGGCGACATGTTGCTGCGTAGTCCGGAGCCGTTTCCGCAATCCAATTATATTTTACTGGAAAGCACTTACGGCGATTCGTTGCACAAAGACCTGGGACCTATTGAGGATGCCTTGCAGGAGATCATTCATCAAACCTGCATAGAAAAACGGGGCAAGGTTATTATACCGGCCTTTAGTGTTGGCCGTACGCAGGAACTGCTGTTTGCCTTAAACGCACTGGAATTGCGTGGGATGCTGCCTGATGTACAATATTACGTTGACAGTCCGCTATCTGACAAGGCCACCCAGGTTATTAAAGACCACCCCGAGGTTTACAACAAGCAGGTAACCGAAATTATGAAGACCGACCATGATGTGTTTGCCTTTAAAGGCCTGCGCTTTGTGCAAAGTACTGAAGAATCAAAATCGCTGAATGATGATGCGCGGCCTATGGTAATCATCTCCTCATCGGGCATGGCCGAGGCGGGACGGGTAAGGCACCACATCCGTAATAATATTAACAACGAAAAAAACACCATACTCATTGTAGGCTACTGCGAACCTAACTCCTTGGGAGGCCGATTGGTGAGAGGTGATAAGATAGTACACATTTTTGGCGATGAGTACGATGTTAAAGCCGGGGTAGAGGTAATCAAAAGCATGAGCGCCCACGGCGACTATGAAGACCTGCTCCACTTTTTAGCCTGCCAGGACCCTAAAGAAGTAAAGAAAATTTTCCTGGTACATGGCGAATACGATACCCAGCAAAGCTTTGCCGAAAAGCTAAAAGAAAAAGGGTTTAATCATGTGGAAATACCGTACCAGCACCAACGGGTAGATCTGGAGTAGTGGTAGTTATTAACTCCCATTATTGCGAGGTACGAAGCAACCCATGCGTAGAAAAGTTGCCGTTATACCTATCAGTGCAGCGATTGCTTCGTACCTCGCAATGACGGCCTATTAAATCATCAATTCCTCCACTAACTTCACCACCCCAACCGTAGCCTTCTCCTCAATTTTATAAACCGAGCCATAATTGCGCACAGCCGGAATTTTAGGGTCAATGATATACTTGGGAACATTGGCAGGTACATAATCAATCAAACCTGCTGCCGGGTATACCGCCAGTGATGTACCTACCAATATAAAAATATCTGCTGTAGCACATAAGCGGGCGGCAGGTTCTATCATGGGTACATCTTCGCCAAACCAAACCACGTGTGCCCGCAGGGGCGAGCCTAACTCACATACCTCGTCCATTTTAATTTCCCAGCCATCAATAGGGTAAGTTAATTGAGGATTAGCACTTGATTGCGAGCGGGTGATAACGCCATGCAAGTGCACTACATTATTAGAACCTGCCCGCTCGTGCAGGTCGTCGATATTTTGGGTGATGATGGTTACGTCATACTTCTCCTGCAATTTTGCCAATGCATAATGGGCCGCGTTGGGCTGTGCTTCTAAAACCCCTTTGCGGCGCTGGTTATAAAAATCCTGCACCAGCGCAGGGTTACGCTCCCAGGCTTGCGGGGTGGCAACATCTTCAATGTTATAACCCTCCCATAAGCCATCGCTATCGCGGAAAGTTCTCAGACCGCTTTCGGCACTGATGCCCGCTCCGGTAAGAATGATGATCTTTTGCATAGTAGTAGGGTATTAAATCTTCGCTTTCTTTTCTTCGGCTTCTTCTATATCCTCTGCATCGGGCTTCATCGATTTTTGCTGCACTGCGGCCTCGGCTTCGTACTGTAAACTCAAATAAATAGGAAAATGGTCGGAACCAAAGTTATTTAACCGCCTGATTTGTTTAAGCTTAAAGTGCTTGGACGTAAAAGCATGATCTAAAGGAAAGCGCAGAAAAGGATAATGCGCATTGAATGAATTAAAAAACCCGCGGCCCCTGCGCGGATCAAGTAAGCCACTCATTTTGAGGAACAGTTCGGTGGTGTAGCTCCAGGCTACATCGTTTAAATCGCCGGCTACAATAACTGGTGTGGTGCAGGCTTTGGCCAGGTCGGCAACCAGCAGCAATTCCTTATCGCGCTCGGTAGAGCGTATATTTTCACCCGGCACAGGCGGTGTAGGGTGTACGGCGTAAAACTGTACCACTTGCCCGTTAGGCAGCCGTATTTGTGTATGTATCGATGGAATATCTTCTTCCACCAAATACTTAACCTGCGGGTTGATTAATTCCAGTTTAGAATACAGGAGCAACCCATAAGTGTTTTCTAACGGTACTTTAACGTGATGCGGGTATTTATCTTGCAATGCAATAGTTTGCTCTTCCCAAAGTTTATTGGTTTCCAGCAATGCCACTAAATCGGGGTCGGCTTTAAGCACCTCAGCAACGCAGCCTTTTTTATTGGTGTTATCCTCAAAAACATTGGCTATCATAATGCTGATGCTTTGCTCAGGCAAATCTTTGTTCACTGCAAATACCTGCTTTTTACCTATTACCGTAAATGGCAGTATGAGGTTAAACAGGTAGATGATATTAACTATTTGCGCGGCTACAAAGATCCAGAAAACCGTTGCAGAACCCTTAAAAAAGTATGCCCACAAAGTAACAGCAATAATATTGAGCACCAATTTTTGTAACCTGGGGTAATCAAAAACACGAAAGATCCAGTAATCATTCCTTACCAGCGGCAGTAAGGTACAGCAAAGCAGAAAAGAGCTAAAAACGAGCAGAAAAGTATCCAATTTTAAATGTTTAAGTATTTGCTAAGCTAAATATATTGCCAATTGTTTTAAAACATAAAAAAAGCAGGTAGCCCTTGCGGCACCTGCTCTTAAATCACAATAGAACTAATTTTTAATCTTAGTTTGTTCCGGCTGGTTTTGGTGCCTCTTTACGGGGCAGCATTTCAGCGCGTTGAGCCGTGTTGTATACAAACGATGCCACAATGGTAGCGGCTTGTTTAAGGTCGTCTTCTACTAAACGGTCATAAGTATCCTGGTTGCTGTGGTGGGTACGGGTGTTGTAATCCATACCTTCCTGTATAAACTGGAAGCCCGGAATGTTAACACCATCGAAAGACTGGTGATCGGTACCGCCGGTATTGCTGATGGTTACTGTGGAAGCACCCAAATCTTTAAAAGGTGCTAACCAGCTTTGAAAGATAGGGCTTACAGCAGCGTTACCCTGTAAATAAACACCGCGTATTTTACCGGTACCGTTATCTAGGTTATAGTAAGCCGATAATTTACTCTGCTCTTTCTTCAAGCTGTCTTTTTTACCAAAGTGAGCCGCTACATAACCGCGTGAGCCATATAAGCCCTGCTCTTCTGAACTCCATAAAGCAATGCGGATTGTACGTTTAGGTTTAAAGCCAATGGTTTTTAAGATACGCATGGCTTCCATCATTACCGCACTTCCTGCAGCGTTATCGGTTGCGCCGGTACCGGCATGCCACGAATCAAAGTGACCGCCTACCATTACTACTTCTTCTTTCAGTTTTTTATCGGTACCCGGTATTTCAGCTATTACATTATACCCTTGCAGGTCGTCGCTGTAAAACTGGGTTTGTACATCGGCTTCCATTTGCACTTTTTGACCGGCACGTAACAGGCGTACAATGCGCAGGTAATCTTCACCACTGGTTTCCAGTTCGGGCAAGGCAGCCTTGGCGGTATCAGCATATGATGCACCGTTGGTAGTAAACACCGTACCATCCGTACCACGGGCCTGGCTTAATATTAAACCAGCACCTTCTTGCTGTAAAAATGTATTGATAGCACCGCGCATAGCCGTTGCTTTACGGCGGGCAGCCATCATGGCTTCCATTTGTGGATTGCCACCAGCACGCGGACCACGGCCACCTGCTTGCGGGGTAGCAGCTGCCATCTTAGCTAATTCTTCGTCGGTATAACGGGAAAGATCAGGGTTTTTGCTACGTACTAAAGGATTGGCCGCATCGAAAACTACAATTTTTCCGGCCAGTTTACCTTTATACTTAGCCAGATCGGTAAGTGTATCAACCTTTACCAAAACCACATCGCCTTTAATGGCGCCTTTAGTACTGCTGGTCCATGCTTTAGGGATAGCTATTATTGCATGATAGTAAGGTACGGTGATAGCTGCATAATTTTTATTTACCTGCCAGCCTTTGCCAAACTTACCCCAAGGCTCCAGTTTGCCATTTACTAAACCGTAACCTTGTAATTCTTTTAATGCCCAGTTTTGTGCATTTTTCAAACCTGGTGAACCTGATAAACGAGGACCAGCCACATCGGTTAAGTAAAAAGCGGTTTTCATTACCTGGGAATGATTGAGACCTTCTTCGCGAATTTTTTGAACTATGGCCTGGTCAACCACCTCTTGTGCTACCGAAGCAAAAGAAATACCTGCAGTTAGCAACGAAAAGAGTAAGGTTTTTTTCATAAAATGAATAAGTTAATTATCAATATGACAAACCTATTCATTTAAAATTCAAGAATTTGGAATGAACCTTAAAAAACTTGTTACAATTAGGGTTATTTATCCACAATTTAAAAGACTTGTGAATTAATACTTAAAAAGAAAGACTAATAGGAAAGAATCATCACCGGTAATTAAATACACGAGCGTAAAAACTCCTGAACTACAGAATTAGCCGGGAATTTTAGTTGATTAATAATTTATAACCTCTGCCATGTACATTAATGATCTCTACATGGGGGTCGTCTTTTAAATACTTCCTTATTTTACTTAAAAAAACATCCATACTGCGCCCATTAAAGTAGTTATCATCGTTCCAAATGTTCAGTAAGGCTTCTTCGCGGGTAAGCACCTCATTGGCATGCAGGCACAAGAGGCGTAGTAAAGCCGCTTCTTTAGTAGATAATTTTTGCTGACCGGTATCAGAACTGATTACCTGCGCCATAAAATCGAAATCGTATTTGCCTATTTTAAATTTGGTTGGCTTTTCCTCTTCTTTAGTGCTGCCGGCTGCAGTACGTTTCAGCAATGCATTAATGCGTAACAACAACTCTTCAATACGGAAAGGCTTGGTAATGTAATCGTCGCCGCCCAAGTTAAAGGCCTGTGTCTTATCATCTATCATGGCTTTGGCCGTGGCGAAAATAATAGGCACCTGCTGGTTCATTTTCCTAATCTCTTTACCCAGTGTAAATCCGTCCTTTTTGGGCATCATTACATCCAGTATCAGCAAATCGAAATCACTCTTGGTAAACTCTTTTAACCCTTCGTCGCCATCCTTACTCAGCACTACATCAAATTTGCCTTTCAGCTGCAAATAGTCTTGCAACAGCGCACCTAAATTAGGGTCGTCTTCTACCAGTAGTATTTTTTTCATGCTGTTACGTTAAATTTCAGTTCAAACTCAGAGCCTTTTTCTTTTTCAGACCGTACGCTAATAATACCTTCTAAACGCTTCACAATGGTATTCACATAACTCAGGCCCAAACCAAAGCCTTTAACATCGTGCAGGTTGCCGGTAGGTACGCGGTAAAACTGTTCAAATATTTTGGCCTGCTGGTCGCGGCTCATGCCTATTCCCTTATCAGCCACACGTATAACCAGTTGGTTGCCCCGGTTAAGCGTGCTAATGGTTAATTCAGGATTTTCTTTACTATACTTAATGGCGTTATCTATCAGGTTATAGATCACGTTTGAAAAATGCAGTTCATCGGCTTCAATTACGGCATAGTCGGCATCGAGGTGTAAATCGACCTGTGCATTATTTTTTTGCAGTTTCAGCTGCATGCTATCCAGTACATCGGTAATCAGCTCGTTTACTTCAACCGGTTTTTTATCCAGCTTAAAGTCGTTCTTTTCTATACGGGCAATGTTCAGTACCCGTTCAATGTGACTGCCCAGGCGCTCATTCTCCTCGTATATAATATCGGCCAGGCGGGCAACACGGGCATGGTCAGCAATAATTTCTTTATCCTTTAATGCCTCGCTGGCTATCATGATAGTTGATACCGGGGTCTTAAACTCATGCGTCATGTTGTTGATGAAATCGGTCTTCATTTCCGAGATCTTCTTTTGACGCAATATGGAAAAGATGGTATAACCAAAGCAAAAGATCAACACCAGTAATAACCCGCCGCTGATAGACAGCATATAGGTCATGGTATTGAGGATGTGTGAGTTTTTATCAGGAAAAAAAATACGGATCTTACCCGGATCGTTGATCACATCCTGTGCAAAAATGGGCGTTTGATAAGTATCGGCAACAACAAAAACCGGCTTGTCGCCCGCAATATCGTAGGCTTTCGAAAATATAACCGAATCGTTTGTGGCAGTACTCACTTCGTAACTAAATGGCAGGCTAATTCCCTTGTTCTGAAGTTCGTAGCGTAACAGCGAATCAATCCATAAAGTGTTTACCCTATCCTTAAGGGGCTGGTCGGCTTTTTTGTATTCCTCAGCCAGGTTTTGCATTACGGTAACTTCGGTAGTTTTAAGCTGGGCAATAGAATCGACCCGCAGCATTTCCTTAATTTGGTTGGCACGGCGCTGTTTTAGTTTGCGGTCGTGTTCGCGCTGCCAAATAGGATTGATATGAGTTACTGCCACCACCTGCCTGCCCAATTGCGGGTCGGCGTAGTAATAGTAAGACGTATCGTATTTTTGCAAACTGCGGTTCTTTTTGCCCCGTTGCGCCTTGGTAGGTATGTTGGTAATTTCGGGCGGTAACTGGCGCTGATGTACCACACCGTTGTCGTCTATATATTCTTCTACACGAATACGCACATTCACCATATCTTCCTGCGGCTGTCCGTAAAGTTCTTCGTCCAGTTTGCTGCGCATAATAATGCTTTGCAAACTATCGCGCAGCTGTGCAATTTTACGCGAGTGCGACTGGTTGTCGTTACCAGTTACGGTTGTAATGGTTGCTTTCCTTTTAAATGGGTTGGCCTTTTTCCGTACAATAACAATGCGGGTCTCCTTTGAATCCTGAACAGTATCATCCATCTTTTTGTTCAGGAACTGATTGGCATCCTGACGCGACAATTTGGAAACAACCGTATTAAGCGCCTCGCTTACCGATCTATCGAACAATTTAGACTGCAACTGGTACGACTGACGCAGAAAAAAGTACTGCATGGCAATAACACCCAGCAGTGCAAACCCCATAAGGCCAATAATTAAACCGATGCTCCTCTTTTTCATTACTTCAACAAAAATAATTTAAATGTAGTGGCATATAACCATTTTAACAAACTTTAACACATGTAACTAACTACTTGAAAACGAATAATTTTACCTTTATATATTGCTCACCCTAAATATTTGGATCATGAAAAAGCGTTTGTTAAAACCCGGATTTGAGTTTCTGTTTTCGGCCGGTATTGTAGCAGCTATTGGCTTGCCGCAATTGTTGTTTGCACAAGACCGTAAAGAGGCTAAAAAGGAAGTGAACATTGTTATTAAAGATAACGATACCACTTTTAACGGCAAAAATTTGACAAAGATGGCACCTGATGAAAGACAAGATGCCCTGGCCGAAATTAACAAAACAGTGAAACCACGTGGCCCGCGCCATATGCAAGTGGATTTGCTACGCAAGTTTACTGGTCCGGATAGTAATAATGTAAACGTTTACACCTACCACCGCGATTCGAGCCGCCGCTATCTGGGTAGTATTGATGCGATGACAGACCGCCTGCCTAACATGGATTTCAGAACGGAGGGACCGCTAAATGACAGAATTAGAATTGAACGCCCGGCGCGTGTATTGAATATACGCCGCACTAATGCACAAACATTCGAGTTTAATAATGTTGGTAAAGACGGCATTAACACCCACGTTAGCTACCGCGTTACCGATGCCGGTGTAGAAGATATTAAGAAAATTACAGGCATAACCACTAATAACCTGGAACTGCAGGACCTCACCTTTACGCCGCAATTTACAGCCGGCAAAACCGTGCTAAGCTTTAACCTGCCAACAAAAACCACTGCCGATGTTCAACTGACCGATAGCGAAGGCAAAATCCTTTGGAAAGACAAAGCCACATTAACCAACTTCAGCAAAACCTTTACCTGGGGATTAAATGGCGTTTACTACCTGGTAGTGAAACAGGGAGGAAATGCGGTGGTGAAAAGGATAGTGAAAGAGTAGTAAAACTGCAGAGGCAAGAGGCAAGATACAAGATTTAAGATTTAAGAGACAAGATTTAATCACCAACAAACAAAGGGCATTTGAAATTTCAAATGCCCTTGTTATAAAACTTGTTTCTTGATTCTTGTCTCTTGTTTCTATCGCTTAGAACGGCAAATCGTCATCATCCGGAGCGGAATTGATATCAACCGGGGCAGCATGCTCAGGGGTTGCGCTGCTGGCGCCGCCGCTTAACACATTGATTTTCCATAATTGCATGGAGTTAAAATAGCTTTTTTTGCCTGTTTTATCTGTCCAAGGGCGACCGCGCAGGTTAAAGAAAACCTCCACATCATCACCGACACGTACGTTATCTAACAGGTTGCAACGATCCTGAATGGCTTCAAATTTTAAGTACTCAGGGTATTGCGGATTTTCAATATATTCTACAATCAGTTCTCTCTTTTTTAACGACTCAGTTACCTGTTGCGTAGGTGCTACTTCGTGTACTTTACCTTTAATATCCATAATCTTGCTTATAAAACGTAAAGTTAATAGTTACAATTGTATTTCGGGCATTTTTTAATTCATAAATTTGCAGCCACATGAATGTTTTCGAAAACAAAAGTAAGATCATTATCACCTGCAATAAACGCCTGTCGTATTACCTGCAGCAAGAGGTAGAAGCCCTTGGTTTCACAGTTACACGCACGTTTCAAACCGGTGTTGAACTGCTGGGTACCGTTAATGATTGCATCCCCCTTAATTTAAACCTGCGCTGCGCCAGCCAGATCCTGTACCTGCTACACAGCTTTGAAGCGGCCGATCCGCAACGCCTGTACAACGAACTGGTACAAATAGAATGGGAAAAGCTGATAGATTTTAACGGTTATTTCTCTATTACCTCCAACGTAAACAACGAGCATATCTTAACACCGCTTTACGCCAACGTTAAAGTGAAAGATGCCGTGGTTGATAGAATTAAAGCGCAAAAAGGCATCCGCCCCAACTCTGGCCCCGAATTGAACAAAGCGGTACTGCACCTGTACTGGCAAGACGATAAGGCCGATATTTTTGTAGATACCAGCGGCGAAACCTTAGCCAAGCACAGCTACCGTAAAATACCCGGTAAAGCACCTATGCTGGAAGCCCTGGCCACATCTACTATTTTGGCTACCAAGTGGGATATGCAAAGCACTTTTATTAACCCCATGTGCGGTTCGGGCACGCTGGCTATAGAGGCGGCTTTACTGGCTACTGATAAACATCCCGGCTTGTTTAGGATGAATTATGCCTTCATGCACCTAATGGGTTATGATGAACAGGTGTTTTTTGTGGAGCGTCGTAAGCTGAAGGATAAAGCCAAAAAAGCTACTAACTTCAAGATTATAGCCACCGATATATCGGACGATGCCGTGGATATTGCCCGTAAAAATGCCAATACCGCAGGTGTAGAACATTTGATAGAATTTGCTGTTTGTGATTTTGCAGATACCGAAGTTCCGGAAGAAAAGGGTGTAATTATGTTTAACCCCGAGTACGGCGAACGCTTGGGTGTGCATAGCAAACTCGAAGCCACCTACGCCCGCATAGGCGATTTTATGAAGCAGCAGTGCAAAGGCTACCGGGGCTATGTATTTACCGGTAACCCCGACCTGGCTAAACGCATTGGCCTGGCTGCCACCCGCCGCATCGAATTTTATAACGGTAAGCTCGACTGTCGTTTATTAGAATACACCATATACGAAGGCAGCAAACGCGAACCAAAAGCAGAATAAATGAAACGTATTATTTTTTTAGCCGCTATTTTATTTTCCACTATTTACAGCAAGGCACAGCAAAAAGGAATGGCCTTCCCTTTTCAGGGAGGAAAAGAGGTAATGATGGATTACTTCAAAAACAATGTGACCATACCCGAAGAGATTAAGAAGCGTAAAGCTACTGGTACGGCCGTGCTTAAATTTACCGCCGATACTAAGGGCGCCATTCAAAAAATTGTGGTGTATTATGCCGATGATTATTTAATAACCATGCCGTTTATTGACGCGCTTAAAAAATCGGACCGTAAATGGATCATACCTGATGATGAAAAACTGCATGACTTTATCATATCGTTTACCGTGAACTTGGTTATTCCAGCCGGCAAGGCAAGTGCTGCTTTGCAAAAACAGGTTTACGATTCTTACACCAAGCGTCAGCCTGTATTTGCCACTAACCCGGTACCACTGGGGGTAGCTACGTTACTGCCTGCCATTATCACCTCGTACGAATAAGGCTGCGTTTCTTATGATTTTTTAATATTTGAATATTTTATTAACTTCAGCTTAAAAAAACTTCAATTCCTAAAACCGCTGGTTGTTTAACTTCGTAAATTCAGTTATCAATTAGATAACAATGGGTAAGGAAGTAATAAGTAACAAGATTAAAGCAGTTGCTGTTAATGTCAGGAAGATAAGAGAGTACCGCAACTACACGCAGGAATACCTGGCCATGAAACTGGCTATTTCGCAAAACGCGTATAGTAAAATTGAATTAGGTTATACAAAAATAACCTTAGAGCGCCTTTATCAAATAGCTCAAATACTGGAAGTTGACCTTATAGAACTGATAAAAGCTGAAGATAATGAAGTAGTACAACTGCTTAACCAAACATCGGTAAGCGCTTAATTTTATTTTTGGCTGTTATATTTGCTTCCTCAAAGCATTAAATATAACAGCCATGTTTTTATCTCCGCAACAACTTATAGATCAAACTGCAGCTTATGTGCAGCAAGCCTTGCAAAACGCCGAAGGAGGACATGATTGGTGGCACATTTTACGGGTTTGGAACAATGCCAAGCTTATAGGCAAAACTGAACCTGCCGATATACTGGTGGTTGAACTGGCCGCCCTGCTGCACGATATTGCCGATCCTAAATTTCATAACGGCGACGAAGAGATTGGCCCCAAAACAGCTGTAGCTTTTTTGCAGAGTTTAAATGTAGATGCTGCTGTTATAGAGCATGTGGAGCTTATCATCCGCAACATGAGTTTCAAATCCAGCTTTGGTGATGTTACATTTCACTCACCTGAGTTCGCGGTGGTGCAGGATGCCGACCGCCTGGATGCCATTGGTGCCATAGGCATTGCTCGTGCTTTTAATTATGGTGGATTTAAAGGCCGCGAACTGCACAACCCGGAGATTACTGCTAACTTGCAAATGAGTAAGGAGGAGTATAAAAACACTACGGCTCCTACAATTAATCATTTTTATGAGAAGCTGTTGCTGCTGAAGGATAAGATGAATACACCCACTGCTCAACAATTAGCCCAACAACGCCACCAGTTTATGGAAACTTACCTGGAGCAGTTTTATGCGGAATGGAATGGTGAGCGGTAAGCGAAACCAGAATGCCCTTTAACTCGCTAACAAAAATATTTGAGCAGTAAGAGGCCAACCTATATTTTTTGCAAAGATCTCTCACTAACGTTCGAGATGACAGTTAGGTTCATTATTTTTCCTTCACCCTCCCTCCCGGGGAGGGGGGGCTTTACGCCAATTGCAGCAGGGCAAAAAACACGAATTGTACTAATATGAGTATGGGCGCCACAATGCTTTGCTGTTTAAATTTAAATAGCTCAAACACGTACAAAAACACAGCACTTACTCCAAACCAGCATAAATAGTTTTTTAGTGGTATAGTACTATCTGCCCAGCTCCAATAATCAAATTTAACGGCAACCGGTTCAATCAGTACATCCAGCACTACCAACAACAATGCGCCTGTAAGTACACGCGCTAACTGGTTTCTCAACCTGCTTCTTTCCATCAGCACGCCGGTACTATAAACCAGCATAAACCAGTTTACACCAATCATAAGGGGAATATCAAATACTTTAGTGCCCAGGGTTTGTCCGTAATTGTAATCGCCAAAAAGCCAGTGTTTGTGTACGCCAATCCATTCGGCTATTATTCCCCCAAAAAAGATGATCAGTACAAAACCCCAAAATTTTTCTTCAGGGCGGTAATGATTAACTATTAAAACCCCCAGCATCAGCAGCAAATGAAAGGGTACCAGTCGCAAAAATATGGGCGTTAGTGCCGGAATGAAGAAGCCCACCAAGCCTACTACATGAAATAAAACAATGATGATAATGGATATCCGGGTTTTGCTCCAAATCATACCCGGCGGCCCTTCCATGTGGTACTATTGGTTAAATGGTTTTGTATGGCAAAAAAGCCTATAAACACCAGGCTTAACATTTGTAACGGATGCAGCAAACTATTGTAAAATGCGTTTTGACCTGATGATAAAGATATCATAATCCGGGTGAGCAAGATCAGGCCGCACATCATCAATATAAGCTGGAGATTTAAGGTTGCAAATACCAATAACGGCCCGCCAATAATTAACACCAGGTAAAACAAAAAGCCTGGTATGCTATAATTAAAGGGCGCTAAAAAGTTTTTACTAAAACCGTTAATGGCTTCCTGGTAACCGGTATACATGCGACAAGTAATTAAACCATTGGCTAACAGGCTTTCCCCTTTTAAACCCTCACCTTTAACCATTTTCATAATCTCCACATCTTCTACCACCTTACTTTTAGATAATTGATGCCATTGATGACGGTGATAAGTGGCCGCGTTAAACAACATAAACTGCCCGCTGGCTGCTGCAAGCGAAGCATTTTTGGCCAAGTATATTAAACGGATAGGTAACAAATTCAACAAAATATAGTGCATTAGCGGCACTACGGCGTTTTCGCCAAGCGAACGCATCTCCTGGTTGGTAAACAAACTCAACAGGGCCAAATTTTTAGAACTGATACGATGAACAGCACTGTTAATTAAACCATCGTAGATCTGCTCATCGGCATCTAAATATAACAGGTACTTCCCTTTAGCTGCTTGAGCAAGCTGATGGCAAGCATAAGTTTTACCCAGCCACCCTTGTTCCAGCGGTTGCCCTTTAATTACCCTGAAACGCGGATTACCGGCCGCAAAGGCCTGGCTAATGGCAAAAGTTTGGTCGGATGAATCATCATCCAATACAATTACCTCATAGTCGGCGTAATCCTGCTGCTCAATAGATTGAAGCAGGTTAAGAATGTTAGCTTCCTCGTTACGTGCCGGTATTAAAATAGACACCAGATCGTGGTGCATACGGTTCACTTTACGCAATTTAGGATCGGATATAAAATTGAACAGGGTTACGGCAAATCGTAGAATGAGGAAGAAGAAAATAATAGCTATTGCAATAATCACCTTTTAAATTATTTTTTGTGTTTGAAGCAGCTTGGCCGACGTGTAATGTGCTTGAAATAAATCTTTCAGTTCCTCAATTGACTCAGTTTGCTGAACACTGCTTTTTACATGAACGTTTACAGTAGGCTTTTTGTGCTGAAAGTACTCAATAAAAGTTGCAGCAAATACGTACTGAAACTTACCAGCGGCGTGTTTCATTACTTTGAGTAATCCACGCTCAAAGTGAATGTCATCCACAAAGTTAGAATATAGCCTGGCTTGCGGAAAAACAAGCACCAGGTTTTGCGGATTTTTTAACAGCTCACCTGCGTAAGCCAGCGATTCCATCATAGAGCGGGAATTTTTCACCACCGAAAATGCCCCCATATATTTTAAAAAGAAAACCTTGCGGACGGTATCTTCCAAAATCATGATGTGGAACTTTTTTTTGAGCAATAAATGGTTCAACCAATACAGCAAAAACCCATCCCACCAGCCAAAGTGATTGGCTAGTAACAACACCGATTTATTAGGGTCTACCTCAATTTGGTTATAGCTGAAAGCCTGGAAATTATTCTTAATAATAAGCCTGATGTAGTGGTGAAAGAACCAGCGGATAGGTTTATTATTTTTTGGGTAAATCATGGTAGGGGCAAGGTACTAAATAGAATTTAGACAGCCTTGTAAATCCTCCTATGGATGCCTAGAATGGACTTTTACTGATGAATTAAATCGTTGTAAATATCTTTCCACTCCGGATTGAGTTTAACAATCAAATCTATCTTACCTTGCCTGCTTCCACCTTTGATTTGTTTCTCGGCAGCAATAGCTTCTTCTATATGATGATAAAAACTATAGTATACCAATTTATCGCAATTGTATTTGGCGGTAAAACTATTAGGATAAACTTTATTTTTATGTTCCCATATTCTTCCTACAATATCTGAGGTTACCCCAGTATAAAAAACAGAATGTCTTCTATTAGTAACAATGTAAACGCAGCCTCCTCTTTCCATCTTTTAGTTATTAAATTTCAACGTCTTTGCGAGGTACGAAGCAATCCCTGCTTAGAATGGTCGCCGACGTACCTATCGTGCAGAGATTGCCACGCTATCGCTCGCAAGGACGGCTTGTTATTATACCGCCGTCTTTGCGAGGCACGAAGCAATCCCGGAGTAGAACGGTCGCCTACGTACCTATCGTGCAGAGATTGCCACGCTATCGCTCGCAAGGACGGGTTGTTTTGTTCTACCGCCCGTCTTTGCGAGGTACGAAGCAATCCCTGCGTAGAAAGGTCGCCAACGTACCTATCGTGTAAAGATTGCCACGCTATCGCTCGCAAGGACGGGTTATTTTGTTCTACCGCCCGTCTTTGCGAAGTACGGAAGTAATTCCTGCGTAGAAAGGTCGCCACCTACCTATCGTGCAGAGATTGCCAGGCTATCGCTCGCAAGGACGGGTTGTTTGTTATACCGCCGTCTTTGCGAGGTACGAAGCAATCCCTGCTTAGAAAGGTCGCCGTTATACCTATCGTGCGGAGATTGCCACGCTATTGCTCGCAAGGACGGGTTATTTTGCTAATGCTCCACATTAACCTGGTTAGCCAATGCTTGCTTATGAAACCCGTTGATATTTTCCACCAATTGCTCAAACGGTACTTCACAAGCAACACCGCAATCGAACAGGTGAATAAAAGCGGACGGCTTAAGGCTTTCGAAGTAATCGATGAGCACGCAGGAATATACGATTTGGCAGGGGCCTTGAATGTGTTTGATCAAGCGTTCGATACCTTTTTCGATATTAATACCGGTAGCATGGTTGGATGCTAATTCGCCCTGCGGAAAAACTACTACCAGGTTTTCAGGATTATTCAGCAAGTCGGCTGCGTAGTGCAAGGATTTCAGCATTTCGCGGGTGCCTTTTTCAATGGAAAAACCACCGAACAAATTGAAAAGCATCCGCTTTTCTAAATGGTCGTGCTGCATCATAATATACAGCTTGCGGTTTAAGTGGTAATAGGCCAGGTAGTTGCCAAAAAAGCCGTCCCACCAGCTAAAGTGATTACAAAGCAATAATACCGAATGGCCTGGTTTAGGGGTAAACGGCATTACCACCACACGGTTAAAAGCCTTGTGCATACGGTAGCGCATGTATTTGGCAAACCAGTTGCTGAAAAGGTTGTTGCGGCGGGCGGGTATCATAGTTTACAAGTTACCAAATATTCGTCTAATTGTGCGGTAACCAGCCAATGCCCCATCGGTACTTCATGTACTTGCGGATCATTCAACTGGCTGATAAACGCCATGGCTGAACTTTTAGGGAACAACATATCGTGCTTTCCAAAAATTAAGTGGCACTTAATATGGTGCTGATTGATTTGGCTGGTTACCCGAACAACATTGGGCTGCAGCTGTTTAATAAGGTTGAGGGTATAGTATACGTCCTGCCGTTTTTGCGGGGTATCCATTTCGCTGTAGGCTATTTTATAAAGACTCTCGTCAATAAACTTTACCTTTTTTAAGCCTTTTAAAACACCCGGTGCCAGCCACTTGCTTTTAGTTACGGTTTTAAACAACAGCTTGCCTACCGGTTTATGCATTAAAAAATTAAATCCCTTGTAAACCGACAGTCCATCGGGTGCCATTAAAATCACCTCGTCTATCCACTCGGCGTAATCTTCCAGCAGTACCAAAGCTATGTTTGCGCCAATAGAATAACCCATTAAACTAACACGCTGACGACCGTTAACACGAAACCACTCTTCGAGGTAATTACGGATCATGGCTTTGGGCATGCCGGTGAGTATTTGCTGCTCGGTCCAGTTATCGAGCTGCGTTTGACCATGAAAAAAATGATCGAAACTATAAACGCGGTATTGGCTTAATATGGATTTTTGCAGCACCTCAAATTGCCGTCCCGTCATCCCGTAACCATGAAAAGCCAGCATGGGCCTGGTACCTGTGCCGTATTCGTGATAGTGTATGTTACCTAAGTTTGGTAGCTGTAGAAACCCCATGTTAAGGCAATATTAAGTATAATTTCGAATTTTGAATGTCCGATTCCGAATTTACTATAGCTTGAATTAAAATTCCGGGGATGAGGAATTGCCATAATTGTTGGCTTTTGAACTTCGTATGCTCGTCTTAAAACTTCTATTTTTTTACCTGTCTTGTCCTGAAATAGGTTTACACTTTGTAAAAAGGAGTAAACAGAATGGATAAGAAAAAAGAGGCTCAAATAATACATGAACATATTGTAAAAGGGGATAGTTACCGTACCTTGAGTAAA
>Ga0265780_10000808_pt1 | contig 46535 bp, 36 predicted proteins | sample P1T30metagenome_FD_192432 | JGI IMG/M metagenome (GOLD analysis project Ga0265780, IMG submission 192432) | Plant litter microbial communities from East Loma Ridge, Irvine, California - P1 T30 | ecosystem: Environmental > Terrestrial > Plant litter > Unclassified | place: USA: California... | reverse complement strand
GAGCCAGCCCGAAGGCAAACATGGTATTGGAACCGCTTTCAACAAAATCGCGCGACTCTCCGCCAAGATCAGTAGAGAAACTGTCGTCCAGCACTTTTTTTGAAATCCTATCCATCGCTTCTATACCGTCGCCGATACTTTTACCCGGCGCCAGTCCCGCAGACACCGTTGCCGAGAGATACCTGTTATTATGATATAGCTGCGGAGGGCTGCTCCGCTCCTCCATATTGACGAGGTTGTCCAGCTGTATCAATTGCCCGGTATTGCTCCTTACATATAAGGAAGTGAGGTCAAGGGGATCATCACGGTCGGGACGGTCAAACTGCCCTATTACCTGGTATTGGCGGCCGTTCATTATGAAATATCCGAAACGCTGTCCGCTGAGCGATAACTGCAATGTCTGAGCGACATCAATTACCGATACTCCGAGGCTTTGCGCTTTCTCCCTGTCTATGGTGATATTTATTTCTGGTTTATTAAATTTAAGATTAACATCAGTGCTGGAAAACGTAGGATCGTCTGCCGCTTCATCCATAAAGAGAGGAATCTTTTTTTCCAGCGCCTGAAAATTAGGCGCCTGAATGATGTACTGGATCGGCTGCCCGCCCCGCCTGTTCACAGAAATTGTAGGCTGCTGGACTACCATAGTCTTAGCTTCGGAATATTTGCGGGTAAGCCTGGTCAGGTATTCAGAGACCTCTTTCTGAGAACGCTCACGGTCACCCGGCTGTTTCAGCGCCAGCCGCATCGAACCGTTGTTAACGGAGCCTGATCCTCCAAAATTCGGAGAAACGATTACCAGGTTGACTGCCTTTTCGGGAACTGAGTCGTTCACCAGGTCTGTTAATTCCTGCATAAATCGGTCTGTGTACTCATACGATGACCCTTCAGGAGCTGTAACCTGAACACGCAGCATGCTCCTGTCATCATAAGGTGCTGTTTCCTTTTGCAAAACACTGTAAAAAAGAACAATCAGTCCTACACATACCAGGATTACAGGGAAGCTAAGCCATTTCCTTTTCATGAAACTCGTTAACGCACTGGCATATCCCTCGTTCATCTTAACAAAATACGGCTCGGTCCATTCGTAAAATCTTGATCGTTTATGAACGCCGCCCTTCATAAGGTATGCATTCAGCATCGGCGTAAGCGTTAAAGACACAAAGGCAGATATAAGTACAGCTGCTCCGATCACCACTCCAAACTCCCTGAACAGCCGGCCTACAAAACCTTCGAGGAATATAACCGGAAGAAAAACGGCGGCCAGTGTGATGGATATTGATATAACCGCCAAAAATATTTCATTTGATCCTTTTATAGCAGCCTCTATCGGCGACATCCCTTCTTCGACCTTTTTATAAATATTCTCTGTTACCACAATCCCGTCATCTACCACCAGGCCCGTAGCCAGTACTATTGCCAGAAGAGTAAGTACGTTTACTGAAAAGCCTGCCATGTACATTATAAAAAAGGTGGCGATAAGTGATACCGGGATATCTATCAACGGTCTGAATGCAATGCCCCAGTCCCTGAAGAAAAGGTAGATGATGAAAATTACCAGGACCAGGGAGATCAGGATAGTTTCAGCTACCTCAGTTACTGACTGGCGGATAAACAAGGTATTATCCATTGCAATATCGAGTTTCAGATCTGAAGGCAGCTCTGTTTTCAGCTTTTCAAACTGATCATAGAACTGATTGGATATATCCAGATAGTTGGTACCCGGCTGAGGAATTATAGCCATTCCGACCATCGGAGTTCCCGATTCGCTCATTTTGGTTTCCAGGTTTTCAGGACCAAGTTCTGCTGTACCCACATCGCTGAAACGGATAATATTCGCCCCGTCTGACTTAACGATAAGGTTGTTGAACTGCTCCTGGTCTGACAGGTTTCCCAGGGTTTTTACAATTAGTTCTGTATTATCTCCGGTTACCTTACCGGAAGGTAATTCCACATTCTGCCTGTTCAGTGCGTCCCTGACGTCGGCAACAGTAATTCCGTATGAAGATAGCTTAACAGGATCGAGCCATAAGCGCATGGCATATCTCTTCTGCCCCCATATCTGCACGCTGCTCACTCCCGGAATGGTCTGCAAACGCTGGGATATAACATTTTCTGCATAATCGCTCAATTCAAGCTGATTTCTTGATGCACTTCGCACCGTCATCGTGACAATGGGCTCTGAATCGGCGTCTGCCTTTGAGACAACAGGAGGGGCATCAATATCCTGCGGTAAACTTCTGATAGCTTGTGAAACCTTATCTCTTACGTCATTTGCGGCTTCCTCCAGGTTCTTATCCAGGTTGAATTCAATATTGATATTACTGGTACCCTGGTTGCTGGTAGAAGAAATATTACGGATACCGTCTATGGAATTGATCGACTTTTCAAGCGGTTCGGTTATCTGCGACTCGATAATATCGGCATTTGCACCTGAATAGTTGGTGCGGACAGATACTATGGCCGGGTCTATGGAAGGAAACTCCCTGATACCTAGAAAAGTAAAGCCGATTATTCCGAAAAGAATAAGCATCAGGTTTATCACGATAGTGAAAACCGGGCGTTTTATACTCGTAGTAGATAAACTCATATGCTGTTAATCTTTTTACCTGTATTTACTTTAACAGGGCTCCCTTCTTTCAATGTCATGACGCCGGTTGTCAGCACCGTATCGCCAGCCTTTAACCCCGATGTTACCAGTATTTCTTTCTCGGTGCGGGTACCTGTTTCTACCATTACTTCTTTGGCTTTTCCTCCTGCCGTGATAAAAACCTTCTTACCTGTCTGAACCGGTACAATTGCCTGGGTTGGTACGAGTATGGCATCTTTCAAAGAAGTAAGAGGAAATGAAATATTAGCAAAAGAACCGGGGATCAGACTGCCGTCGGCATTGTCCGCGCGGGCTCTTAGCTGAAGCGATCTGGTTGCCGCTTCTATCCTCGGCTCAACGGCATAAACCCTGGCAGTATACTCTTTTTCAGATCCTGCAACTTTCAACTTTATAACGGTATTGGGCTTTACCTGCCTGGAATATTTCTCAGGGATGGAGAACGTAATTTTTACAGGATCCATGTTAACCAGCGTTGTTACTGCTGTAGTAGGAACAAGATATTCGCCTACAGATATTGCCCGCAGGCCTATCTTTCCATTAAATGGTGCCGTTACTACAGTCTTGGCGATCTGCGCCCGCACAAGTTCTGTCTGTGATTTCAAAGCGCGAAGTTCTGCAAGGATTGCATCATATTCTTCCCTGCTGATGGCTTCTTTTTCCAGTAACTGACGTGCTCTCTTTTCATTTTCTGCTGCCAGAGTTTGCCGGGTTAACGCCTGTGATAACTGCGCCCTGAGTTCTGAATCGTCAATTTTTAACAAGGTCTCACCTTTTTTCACATTTCCTCCCTCCTGAAAATAAATCCCCCGCACCAATCCGGAAACCTCCCCTTTTATCACGACCTGTTCGTTTGCATCTATAGAGCCGGTTATGGCAAGTATGTTGTCAAATGGCCCGGGTTTTATCACTAATCCGTCTACTTTCATGGCCTGACCGCTTCCCCCCGGGCGGTTACCCCCTGTTGCACCTCCTTTCTCATCGCCTTTCGTGGAAACTATCCTGTAAACTATCAGAGCCGCAAAACCAATGACGATTGCAGCGTAAATGACATACTTGAATTTCATATAATTATGTGTGCTTATTTATGACCTTATTACGTGTTGATTGTTTGGTGAGAACTAAGTTAATACTTATCTGATTTAAACTTCCTGAAAATGCCAGAAACAGGTGTTAACAACACCCGGATGTTACAGATCGATTCTCAGTAAAAAAAAGTAAATATCTCCTGTCTGTTGAAATAACGGGAAAAACAAGCGGCCCACCACAAATAATCCATGCTGAATAAACTCAAAAATACCTCTGAGATTATGTATTAAAACTACTGTATCAACTATTTTACAGCAATCATAAATTTCTTATTCTGTTCATTAAAATTATTTTTGCAAAAAGCCAGACGATGAAGAAAGTTTTAATTTATTCCTTTTTAGTTATTATCAGCATGGTATTATCCGTAAACGATTCAAAAGCAGAAATAAAAATCAGTTACAAGGTCTCCTTTTCGGAGCCTCAGGCTCACTATGCCGACGTGGAGATGAGAATATCCGGAATTAATAAACAATATACAGATCTGAAGATGCCGGTTTGGGCTCCGGGATCTTACCTGGTGAGAGAATTCGGAAAAAATGTAGAGAGTTTCTCTGCCAGTTCTGCAAACAAACCTGTTAAAACTGAAAAGACAGATAAGAATACCTGGCGTATACACACCCTCAATTCAGATGTTATAACTGTCAACTACAGGGTTTACTCGTTTGAAATTTCGGTAAGAACAAGCTTTATTGATGATTCGCACGCCTTTTTATCACCCACAGGCATATTTATGTATATAGACGGGCTCATCAAAAATCCTTCTACAGTTAGCATACTTCCCTATAAATCCTGGAACAAAATATCAACTGGCCTTGAGCCGGTAAAAGGGATGGAGAATACATTCTCTGCTCCTGATTTCGATGTTCTCTATGATTCTCCTATTGAAGTGGGCAATCAGGATATCTTTGAATTTAATGCCGCTGGAGTGAAACATGAGGTAGCTATGTATGGTGGCGGAAATTACGATAAAGCGCGTTTATCTGAAGATATGGCCAGAATAGTTGAGGAAGAAACAGCCCTGTTTAAGGAAAACCCTAATAAACGTTATGTGTTTATAGTGCATAACTATCAAAACGGCGGCGGCGGCCTGGAACATCTGAATTCAACAGTGCTGGGTGCCAAAAGACAAGGGTATTCTGACCCGGTAACGTATAAAAACTTCCTCAGCCTTGTAGCGCATGAATATTTCCATCTCTGGAATGTTAAAAGACTTCGTCCGACAGCTCTTGGCCCGTTTAACTATGACCAGGAAAACTACACAACCAATCTATGGGTCTCTGAGGGATTTACTGCTTACTATGACAACCTGATGTTACGCCGTACGGATGTTTATTCTCCTGAAAAATATCTTGATGTATTATGTGCAGATATCAATCTGGTAGAAAATCAGCCAGGGAATAAGATTCAACCGGTAAGTGAGGCAAGTTTTGATGCCTGGATAAAATATTACCGTCCTAATGAGAATTCGAAGAATTCGACCATATCTTACTATAACAAGGGAGCATTGATAGGAATGCTTTTGGACATGGAAATATTAAGTTCTACCGGAGGTAAAAAGGGACTGGACGATGTAATGAGGGCAATGTACGATACTTATTACAAGGAAAAAAAGAGAGGATTTACTGATGCCGAATTCAGGGCGATGACCGAAACCTTTGCAGGAAAACCGCTTGATAAGATCTACAACGACTATGTTAATGGGACACAGCCTATTAACTACGACAGCTATTTAGGCAAGGCGGGCATTTATGCGGTCAATGAAAATGCAGGAAAAAGCAAACCTATTCTTGGAGCGACATCGCAGCTTAAAGAAGGCAAACTGATAGTTACCGCGATAAACAGGGGCAGCGCAGCCTGGACAGGCGGACTTAATGTAAACGATGAAATAATTGCATTAGATAATAACCGTATCACCGGTGTTCCCGACACATCAAAAATGACAGACCTGGAAAAAGCAATAGCGGCAAAAAAAGTTGGAGATAAGGTTAATATTCTTATTTCCAGGGATGGGCTGATTAAAAACATCGAGATTCCGCTCAAAGCCAATACTGATGTTAAGTACCGGCTGGAAATCGATAAAGATGCAAGTGCTGAACAACTTGCTGTGAGGAAAAAATGGTTAAAACTCCAGTAAACAGTTATACTATTTATACCGGTCAGGAAATGACTTAAACCCGGTTTAGTAAAACCGGGCTATTATTTTCTCGGGCACAAACCTTTTGAAATAAACGGCGCTTATATTATATTGAGTTTTAATAGCAATATCTCTCATCCAATTCAATAACTTCGCTCTATGACAAAATTTGCCGAAGACTTTCTGCAAGCTTCTGACACAAAAGCATTTGATCTCGACCACCGCCGTATCATCAACTTTAATATAGGGAGATATCATACTGCGGTAGAACGGGGTTTATCAAAACTTGCAAATCTTGAGGCCTCCAAAAGGAAAGCCCATACCATTAAATGGAGGGTAATGGAGAATCTCGACAAATTTCTGCCTGAATTTGAAGCCAACTTTCAGAAGAAGGGAGGAAAAGTTATCTGGGCGAACGATGCGGAAGAGGCAAACCGGGAGATTCTGAATATTCTCAGAAAGGCAAATGCCAAAACTGTTATCAAATCAAAATCCATGTCTACAGAGGAAATTCATCTGAATGAATTTCTTGAGGAACATAATATTGAAGCGCTTGAAAGCGATCTTGGGGAGTATATTGTGCAATTGCTTGGGCAAAAGCCTTACCATATAGTTACCCCCGCCATGCATTTAAGCAAGGAAGACATTGCTAAGCTTTTCCATGAGAAATTTGGCACTCCTGCTGATGCCACTCCGGAGCAGCTCACATTAAAGGCCCGGGAAATTCTACGGGATCATTATACTACTGCGGATGTTGGTATTACCGGTGCAAATTTTCTTATCGCAGATACAGGAAGCATCGCATTGACAGAGAATGAAGGTAATGCCCGTTTATCTACTACATTTCCTAAAATACATATTGTTATAGCAGGTATAGAAAAGATCATACCTGCTATGGCGGATCTGGATCTTTTCTGGCCCTTGCTTTCTACTCATGGTACAGGACAGAACCTTACCGTATATAACAGTATACTGGGCGGACCGCGCCAGGACGGGGAAACCGACGGACCTGAAGAAATGTACGTAGTTCTTCTTGATAACGGCCGCACGAATCTCCTTGCTCAGAAAGAACAACGACAAGGCCTTTACTGTATACGCTGCGGAGCCTGCCTCAATGCCTGCCCTATTTATAAAAATGTGGGCGGACATACTTATGAAACTACATACAGCGGGCCTATTGGCTCAGTAATAACCCCGCACCTGAAGGGGATGGAAGATTTTAAGCACCTTAGCTATGCATCCAGCCTTTGTGGTAAGTGTTCTGAAGTATGCCCGGCTAAAATTGACATACATAAAATGCTGCTCCTTAACAGAAGAGATGCGGTAAAAACCGGCACAACTTCTAAAGTTGAAAAGATTGGCTGGCAAGTATGGAAACGGGGTATGTTAAAAAGGAAATTCATGGACCTTGCCGGCGGCAAGTTAAAAAACTTCTTTTTAAGAAACTTCTTCAAAAAGCCGTGGGGTAAACACCGGGAACTGCCGGAGGTAGCTCCTAAATCGTTTAGTAAATTATGGCAGGATGAACATAAAGAAGGATAGATTATAAATATAAACTTAAAGGAGCTAATGATAAATGAAGAAGGCCTGCCGGAAATTCCGGCAGGCCTTCTTCATTTATATCAAAATTCTATCCTCTTGAAGGTCGTCCGGATCTTGATGAAGATCTGCCGGGAGATGACTCTCCTGACCTGCCTGAGTTCCCAGGGCTGTTTCTCTGCTGGTTATTACCGTTCGATGTCCGTACCTGCTCTTCACCGGAAGGTCTGCCTCTTTCAGCTCTTACAGGAGCATTTCCCTGCTCTGCGCTCTGACGGGCAGGCTCTGCCTGCGGCCTCTCCCCCTGACCGGCATTGTTCTGAACACCCCGATTTCGATCTGAATGATTGAAGTCGCCCTGATTGTATGCAGGATTACTCTCACGGCCCGGGCTCATATCGGACCGGCGGTTCCTGTTATCATTATTGTTATTCCCGCGGGAAACATCTCTCTGAGAACTATTCCATTGATCACTTCTTCTCTGATTATCGGTAATCCTTTCGGGCCTTGAACTATTATTGTTGTTATCGCCCCTTCTGGAATCTGTGCCGGCAAAGCCCGGGCGATATACCTTAAATGACCCGTTCTGGGCTACAGACCTTGATGGGCGGTCAGAATCGTCTACCCGGTATACGGAGACCCTGCTTCTCGTAGCTCTTTCGAGCTCCGCTCTTCCCGGTCCGGAGACATACCGGCGGTTATCATTTACATATACATTATTAATAATGGTTGTATTATGATAAATGTTTACCGTCCTGTTTCTGGGGATGCAGTAGTTATAAACAGACCTGCTGGTTATATACCTGCGTGGAACAAAGATCCACCGGGAGACGGGAATATTGATATTTACATTAATATTCCCTCCGGGTGCGAGAGGAGCCCAGCCGTAGTAATCATCGGCAGAACGCCAGCTGACCCATGCGGGGCCCCATTCATTACCCGGAATCCATATCCAACCGTAATAGTCGTCAAAAGTCCATCTACCGTAATGAAAAGGTGCCCATCCCCATTCGTAATCAGAAGCCCAGGTATTACCATACTCGGTAACGATCCACTGGCCTCTGGTTCCGTAAGGCTGAAACCCAGCTTCCACAGATGGAATCCAGGCCCTTCCATAATTTGGATAATTAATCCACCTTCCATACGGAGAAAGTTCATTATAAAAGGTCTGAAACGAAATATTGACACGGGCTTGCGCTGACACCCGCGAAGGATTGCTAAACGTGCCCATCAGGACTACGGATAGAATAAACAGCCATAATTTAGTGTTAATTTTCATCTTAATGTGTGTGTGTGTGTTTAACTTATAGAATATGATAGTCTACCGAAGGTTTAGTTTCCAAACTCAATCCGGTAATTATTTATATAAGACGCACTGATAAGAGCTAAAGGTTGCGTCTGATATGCAAAAGTCCTTAGTGACCAAAAAACTACACTAATGCCTGAAATACTATACAGCACTTACTCTGTAATTGCCCGGCACCGCTTGCCTTTTCATCTGTCATTATACAACGCAATGCCATTTACAGAAGAGAAAGGAAACTCCTGTTTCTGGCATGATTTTGCTTATCTAAGGGTATGTTAACGTCTCTATGAAACAGGTTGGAATTGTGCTGGAATTAATCACGTTAGGTTTTTTGCTTTTTCTTTCGTCCAACAAATTCTCGTTTGCAGGAGATTCGCGTAATTTCGACACGTTCAATAAGTCTTACGCTAATTCTTATGCCGACTCGCTTAACCACATTCTTCATACATTCAAAAAGACGAGCAGCCTGTTGTATACAAATGACGACCAGGCCTTCAGGGTAAGCCGGTTTTCATACCATAACGAACCTGTTCTATATGTGGAATATTCAAGAAGCGCCCTGCTGGGAATAACAGAAAAGCGATATTATTTAAAAGACAAAAACCTTGTTCTTTTTACAGAGAACTCTATCGTAACCAATACAAACAGACCCTACATATCTACTAAGGCCTATTTCAAAAACAACGCGTTATTTCTTTCAGAGCAAAGATCTGCTGCGAGCAGAGCCGGGCTGACTACCGCGCGTTTCCAGAAGACTGTTCTTAAAAATGAAGGACAGTTTTCTGATATGGCCAGATTTGAAGATGCTATTGATCAGGAAGGTGAGTTCAATCTGGTTTTTCAGGGCATTGCGGAATACCCTAAAGCAAAGTATATTATATTGGGAAGAGATAATTACAGCGCCTACAGGGCACCTATAAGGGTTAAAGCGGAAGACGAATTCATTCGCGAATTATGTACTAACATCTATCAGTACCACGGATCGAAACTTGATATTAACTGGAAACCGAACGGCGCAGACGAAGTATACTATTGCAGCGGAAAACTCAGCAAACATTAATATTAAGCTTCAGAAACAAGAGTTATTTCAGCCAAAGGGCTGAAGAGGTAAACTTTCCCTGTTTTAACTTCAATACAGCGATATCTTTTTCTTATACGTTCACCCCTGGAAAACATGCGTCCGCCTTTAATTTTAAAGAGGCTGCCTTCAGTCAGGCCTTCTACTGTTAGCAATGCCGATGCAGGATCATATTGCTTTAAAGCCCTGAAAAGATTGATATCGCTGCAACTTGAGGCCGCCGGATTTCGAAGGTATGCCGTTATGGTTTGTTTAAGATCGGCAGGAAAAACATTGATCTCAAAAAACGGCTTCATCATCCTTTGAAAGTTCAGCTTCCATTCACGCCCATGCGGTTTTGCTTTACCCTTGTATTCATTCCAGGTTAACAAATGGGCGAACTCGTGCACCGTAGTTACAAGAAAAGCGTAAGGGTTGAGGTCGTAATTTACAGAAATACGATGTCCCTGATGACCGAATGGTGCCCTGTAATCGCCAAACTTTGTATTTCTGTTCCTTGATATCTTAAATTCGCACTGGAAATAATCAATCCACCTGGCTATTACCGGCGCTGCACCCTCCGGAAGGTATTTTGAAAGGACCTCAGTCTTATTCAAGTTAATTAATTATTTAAGAATATTGTATACTATAAGGCTCGCCACATAGGCCAGCACAGTCATATAAACCAATTGAATAACCGGCCATCTCCAGGTTCTTGTTTCCCTGTATACAATTGCCAGCGTACTCATACATTGCATCGCAAAGGCATAAAATATCATCAGAGAAAACGCCACTGCAAGTGTAAATACAGGCTGGCCGGTTTCAGGATCGCGGGCCTGTCTCATCTTCTGTGTAACCGACTCCATATGAGCATCATCACTACTGACACTATAGATAGTAGCCATGGTGCCTACAAAGACTTCACGGGCAGCAAAAGACGTAATCAGCGCGATTCCGATCTTCCAGTCAAAGCCAAGCGGCCTGATCACAGGTTCTATTGACTTTCCTATTACCCCGGCATATGAATTCTCTAATTTCTCAGACGCTTTCATGCGATCTACCTCCTCTGCACTATAAGAAGACTTGCTGAATTGTGCTGAGCTGTATTTTTGTTCTATCGCTTCCTGTCTTCCCGACGGGCCATACGATGCGAGTACCCATAATATAATCGAGATGGCTATGATCACTTTACCTGCTTCGAATACAAATGCCTTTACCTTCTCAAACACGGTATGAAGAATATTACTCCATCTTGGCATCCTGTAAACAGGCAGCTCCATGATGAAATACCCTTTCTCTTTTGCCCTGATCAGGAATTTCATTACCCAGGCTACCAGTATGGCCATTACCATACTCAGGACGTACATACCCATTAACGCAAGTCCCTGATAATTCATAATTCCAGCGAACTTCTGATCTGGAACGACAAGGGATATAAGCACAGTGTATATAGGAAGCCGTGCGGAACAGCTGACCAGGGGAGTTACCATAATAGTAATTATCCTGTCTTTCCAGTTCTCTATAGTTCGGGTACTCATAATAGATGGTACGGCACATGCCAGGCCTCCTATTAATGGTACTACAGATTTGCCATTCAAACCAACTTTCCGCATGATCTTATCCATCATAAAGGTTACCCGGGCCATATAACCAGTATCCTCCAGCACAGAGATCAGGGCAAAAAGGATAGCGATCTGCGGGATAAAAACAAGCACACCGCTTAGGCCGGCCAGAATTCCGTCTATAAACAGATCAGTAAGAACACCCGCGGGTAAATATTCATGAGCCGTTCCACCCAGCCATACAAACGCTTCTTCTATTAAAGCTGTAGGATACTCAGACCAGGCGAATATTGCCTGAAATATAAGAAACAGGACTATAAAGAATATTATAAAGCCGAAAAACTTGTGAGTGAGTACACGGTCGATCTTGTTGCTGACCGTTTCCTTTACCGCCTCCTGCCTGAATTTTACAGTATCGAACAGTACGTCATTTATAAAACTGTAACGGGCAATAGTCTCTGCCGCCTGGGCTTTAGAAGAATGGAAAGAAAATTCCTGTTCAAGCTCCTCAATTCTGTCACTTTGCTGAGGAGTAAGGAACTGCAGGTTCTCATGCTGATGCGCCAGCTGAAGGGCGGTATAGGGTTCGTCTACCTGAAGTTCTTCCCTGATCTTATTTATCAGACCGGGAGCCAGGGCTTCGACCTCGATGGTATCTGCCTGCAAAGCCACAGAAGACGAATAACTGATAGCTTCCTTTAACAGATCGATATTTTCATTTCTACGAGCACATACCGGAACAATACGTACTCCCAACCGCTCAGACAGATCGTTGATATTGATCTCCGTACCCGCCTTGCCCGCCAGATCCATCATATTGAGGGCAATAATCACGGGAACTTTCAAATCGGCAACCTGGGTATACAACAACAGGTTCCTCTTTAGGTTCGATGCGTCTGCTACCAGTATAACCAGATCAGGAAAAGATGGATTATCTTTATTGGCAAGAACCTCAAATACAATCTTTTCGTCCTTACTTTTTGGATAGAGGCTATAGGCGCCCGGAAGATCTATTATACTTGCATTTCTGCCGTCTGGTAATCTACAATAACCTGTTTTCTTATCTACCGTTACACCCGGAAAGTTTCCGACTTTCTGGTGAAGCCCTGTAAGGACATTAAAGAGAGTAGATTTTCCTGTATTGGGATTTCCAACTAACGCAACTTTTAACTCACCCCTCACTTATCTCTTTTTAATGCAGAATAATGGTAGCTGCCTCTTTTTTACGAAGGCTTAACTGATAACCTGAAACCGTTATGGCTATAGGGTCTCCAAGAGGAGCGAATCGCTCTACCACGATGAATTCACCGGGCAGACAACCCATTTCCATCAGTTTAACTGACATTTCCAGATCTGTAAATTCTTTTATTATCCCAGTTTGGCCTGGTAGTAGTTGTGAAAGCTTCATTCTTATTTCTAAACCTGTTCAAAGGTAGCTCTTATCTATATTAAATCCAAATAACCCACCGCTAAGCTCGAAATAAGAAGACGCTGAAAAAGGCAGTAGCCCGGCAAGAGTATTATTTACGGGTGATGTTATTCCATCCCGGTACTGATTTTACGAAATGCGGACAATTACATTTCTTTTTGAAAATGCCGCATGAGCTTAATGACACTAACAGGCAAAAGATAAAAAACAGTTTAAACAAATTTCTCATGACCACTTCTATGTAAAAATATATAGCTAAAGATCCCCATGCCCACACCGGCCATATCACAGAAAAAGTCCCACCAGTCGGCAGACCTGTATGTAAAAACCTTCCATTGGAGGAGCTCGATGCCTGCACCCAGGGCCGCCGTTAACAAAAGGATCTTTACAATAGTCATTATACGGAAGTAATAACTTTTCTGTTGCCTTATTTTCCCGTAAAATAATAACACAGTCAGTACAAAAAAGAAACCCGTATGTACAAGCTTGTCGGTACCGGGAAATGCCGGTATACCGTCAGAGCTCATCGGTATATCACATAATATCAACACCAGTATCGCCCATAATATAGCCAGATACTGGTGCCTCAACGTTTTTATCATTAAAATCCTACCTGTTCTTTATAGCTGTCGGCAGAAAGTAAGCCTTCTAATTCTGCTTCCGAGCCAATTGAAATTTTCACCATCCAGCCATCTCCGTAAGGATCTGTATTTACCAGCTCCGGCGAAGAATCAAGTTTCGGATTTATTTCAAGAACAGTTCCGGAGACGGGCATAAAAAGATCAGATACCGTTTTAACAGCCTCGACGGTTCCGAAAACATCGTTTTGTTTTACGTCCTGACCTACTGTATTAATATCAACATAGACGATATCGCCTAATTCACGCTGTGCAAATTCGGTAATCCCTATAAATGCTTCGCTTCCTTCTAAACGGATCCACTCATGATCACTGGTGTACTTTAATTCTGCTGGGAAATTCATGATTCTTAATTTGTTTCCAAAAATACTTTTACTGATGCAATTACCAAAGTCTAAACCGCCTTACTGCAGTGTAAACCTCAAACTTATTCCAAAATTACTGAATGAAGTATTAAACGTTTGCGAAGTATATGGTTTTGTGATATTACCATCGTAATACATCCTGATGTTTAAGCGCTGATTAAGCACATAGTCGATCGAAGGACGGAAAGATATATTTTTTGCTCCCGAAGATATTTCAGCACCGTCTACATCGGCACGGAAGATAGTTGTCTTCCTGTCGTTCAGGGCAAAATCCATCTTGAAGTTAATATCATTCGTCAGCTTACGACCGCCAAAGAGGCCAAATGGGAAACGGAAATTAGCTGTACGATAACCAAAGCCGAAAATAATTCCGTCATCACGCTGCTGCGCCACCTGGCTGTTTGCAAGACTGAGACTAAGCGCCCTTGACTTACGATATTCAAAGTTGGCGCTCATATTATTCTTCAAACGGAAGTCTACTCCCAGTAATGGAAGGAACTGCTCAAATAAGGTTACCTGCGTAAACTGGTAATATGGCAGGAAATTCCCGTTAGCGTCTGTAACACTCGCAGCGCCGTTTGACGTTGCGTATCTTGCCTGCGTATTAAATCCGTTTACGCTATAGGTCGACTTATAAGAGTGATTCAAATCAAATGAGGCGAAAATCTGGCTAAAGAAATCATATTTAGTTAAGCCATTATAAGTTATACGCCAGTTAGGCACCGGAATTTTAGGAAACTGCCGCAGGCTCACTCCATCGGAACTCTTACCTGTATAGGCCGCGAGAAAGGAAGACACAATTACGTCCTGGGAGTTCCTGCCATAACCGTTGGCATACCCGAGCGAATCTTGTCCCTGAGAATTCGGATTAGAACCGGCCAGTCTCCTGGAAACAGTCTGCCTGTTGTTTTCAAACTGTCTGAATAACTTCGACGTACCGTTCTGATCGTCTTTTGCAAATGCCGTACCTATTGAAAAGAAGGAAATACTGTAATCTCCGCTTGTAATAGGGCTTTGATTATCAAATTTATTACCGTCCCATTTAAAGGTCGTAGAATAGTTGAAGTTCTGGCTTTTCAGTGCCGTAAGTTCGATTCGCAGATCTTTAATCGGTTCGATAGTTCCTCTCAGGCTGAGATCTTCCCGCCTTGTTGTTATGTACAATTGATTCTGCAAGGTATCGTTGGTGATCCAGCCCTGTGTTACGGCTTTGCCTCTGATATCTTTCTGACTTCCGAATATAAAACCCCATCCCGGAGCATCAGTATCAAAATCATAACCCAGAATATTGGTTTTAGGCAAATATCCTGGAAGGAAAGTTCCTTCTGTTTTTGTATATGCTCCGGTAACGTTCTTTATACTGGTAAGCAGATTCACTACTGCCCTTGAGGCCGGATTAGCCTGCGGATCATTCGCTCTTCTTACAAAACCCCATTTGTTGTACAGTGATACAAAATTCAGTGTAGGATTTAATTGAATGGTCCTTGAGTTCTGAATGGTATTTCCAAAGTTTATGTCAGGATCTCTTAGCGTGATCAATGGCTCTGTACGCCAGTTAAAATTGGTTCCATAGCGGGCAACCAGATTTGTCCAGCGTAAGCCTGGTATCTTGTTTATCGGAACATTATAATTCATGTTGAGCGTATGATTATAATCCGATGTACGGCCGAGACGTTTAAGATTGTTCCATATCGTATCTCTCTTCAGGCCGGATATCCGCCCTTCGGGTTCATCGATAATAGAGTAATTTGTTGCATTAAAATCCAGCTGCAGCGAACGGGTAAGATTCCAGCTCATGCCATAAAGTCTTGTCATCTGGAAATTCTTATTAAAGTTTGTTATCGGCAGCGCGTTATCCGGATCATTCTCCCTCAGTGTGTTCTCAGAATACAGACGGTCCACATCTATTCTGAAATTCAATACAGATGGCAGAAGGCTAAAATTAAAGTCTTTGAACAACGCCAGGTTATTTGACTTGATCAATTTTGCAAAAGGCGTATACGATTTTGGCTGACCGGAATAGTTATATGCCAGAGCCGCTTTATAATTCTTTTAGGTTAAGCGCATTTATATAGTCCCGGTGATTGTATTCTGTAAAAGAATAAGTAGCACTGAAATTCTCTATATCCCATAAATGATTCTTGCTGTTCGGGTCTACTTTTACTTTACGCACATTGGTAAAGTTTATGCTGCGTCGCCGCGTGTAATCATCGACCATTTTATGGATCGACTGTTTTTCGCCCGATGAAAGTCCCCTCAGGGAAGTTTTCAGCTCAAGATCCTGAGACCGCGGATCGAACTGCGGAACGCTCAGCTGGGTAGACCAATTAATAAATACCGGTATTTTTATCCCGCTTCTTTCAGGAAAGAACTTTCCGAGTTCCATGCTCGATGAGAGATCAAAGAACGAGTCATCGCTTCTGTTCCTTTCACTTACCCGTTTATCGATAGAACCGAAACCAACCGTACTCCGGCTTCCTGATACGGTGACGTCGGCAAAGTCGGCAAGTTTGGCATTCATTCTTGCTGTGGCGGCCCACCCGCCCTTTTCATCAAAATCTGTTAGCCTGAGCTCGTTGAACCATACCTGCGCACTTTTATCCAACCCGTCATCGTCACGGTTCAGTGCCTGATACGGGTTCTTTATTCCAAGCATGTAAACTCTTACCTTACTCAGATCGGGCTGCCCGACTATAGTAATTGTATTGTCGCCGTCTTTGTAAGAATAAGGAACAGTAGTAAGCCAGGGCTGTCCGTTTGGCTGTGTAGCATTATTTCTGGCAGCCTTTGCCTCCTGGAATTTTTCGAGTTCTATATCCAGTTTGTTAAGATCCGGCCATATAGAAGAAGCGTTTGTAGATCCCGCAGCTGTTACTTTCAGAGGAATCTCGTATTCGTAATAATTATCCTGGTTATCAGTTCCTATTCTGAATATTGCACTGATGTCATTGTCGCGCAGCTGCTCGCCCTCTGCGTGAATAAACATCTGCACACGTTTGTAAGAACGAAAATCGTTGTAAGTAGTACGGTATGCTGCCCTTGCATAACCATCCCGGAGGTTCTGAACGATTACAGCAAGCGATTGTTCATTCTGCTGCGTATCTCCTCTGAAATTACTATAATCTCTTTCTCTCTCGATGCCTGGAGGGATAACATAAGGAATAGGCGTACGTTTACCATTCTCCTCGATATTGACCGTGCTTACTTCCAGAGTAGACTGATCAAGCGGAGGTAAAGCACCCAGTGCAGGGTCTGCAAGAACTTTTGCGGCGTTCGCCTCTGAGTTGTAACGTCTCCATTCTCCTCTTACCAATTGCATTTTGGCCATACGAAGAACGGTAGTGTCGGTAAAATCAGTCATATAAGTTCTTATGAACCTGATCGATTTAAAATCTTCAATCCCGCCAAATTTCTGCATATACTGCGTAACAGGAATCCTGAACTGATACCATGATACCTGCTGGGTTGTACCATTTGCCAGTCGTACGTTCGACGTTACCTTATCAGTAATGAAGTTCTGCCCTACCAGCATATCCTGCGGTCTTACCGAAACTTTGTACTCATAATATTCATCAGATATATTAGAAGTATTGTCTCTGTTTATATCTTCACCGTCTGGCAATGCAGTAGCCGCAGTATTATCGATGCCGGTTTCGGCTTTCGACTGTTCTGTTGTCTTAGAGTTGCCCTCGGTGCCGTTATAGCGCTCATATCTTTTAAGGATACCAGCGTTCAGGTTATCGAGGTTATCGCCACGGTAATACTGATAGTCGTCTGACGATGGATCTGCCTCTATCTCTGTTGCCGCAGTTGGATTCAGCTGCCCACGTACCTGGTTCAGGAAATCTGAATGAAACTGACGTTCATCTGTGCTAGACAATCCGTCGAGCCCCACATCCTGGAACTGGCGTGCCGAGGTGCTGTTATCAAAGGCCTGGATAACCGGCTGAAGTTTCGGCACCCTTCCCCATTGGGTAGTTTCGACCTTAGATATATCGCCGTCTGCCGGCAGTCCATTTTCCAATGATTTTCTGCCATCCTTTAAAATATCTTCAGAGATATTTCCAAGGTTAAAATACAGGTCTCCTCCGGTACTGTTTTTATTATAGACAAACGGATCCATTACCCAGAACTCAATAAATTCAATATTGAGCGCCTCAAAGTCGTTTGTTTCCAGACGCCTGAAGATACCGCCCCAGCGGCTTCTTGGATTTGCCAGCGTTCCGTTGGGATTTAGTCCGGTGGTAGTATAGTTATACGGACCTCTCAGTGAAGGATAATAGGAAAGATCAAAAGTAGGTAAAGTCAGTACCTGCCCTGTATTTGATTGCTTATAAGGAAATACTTCCTGTTCTAATACTTCACGGGTAAAGTGGTTAGAAAGCTCTGTTTTATTGTTCCTGATATTGGATGGAGTAAGCGAGTTACTCGTATTAAAGAAGATAGGGTCTATATTGTAAAATGACAATCTTGCCCTGTTATATCCATAAGCAAGAGTGGTGGCATCCTGCGATTCAGGGAATCGCTGAGGAGTACCTGATAACTGCCATCCAGCAGCACTTTTTATATCTATAACAGAACGGCTTCCTTCAAAATCATCCAGATAGCTGGCTCCATTCTCACTGCCGGCAAAATTGAGTGCTTTCGGATGCCCGGGAATAAGGTTTGCAAATTCGCCGGTGAAAGTAACAGACGATTTTTCCCTCGTATTTATAAAAGGGATTTTGTCTACCAGACGGGTTAACCATCTTGAATCGGAGCTATAATTAGCATCCATTCCCCATATTGTATTGGAAATAGGCTCCTCACCTATATTTACCTTTGCAGTTAAGGGGCGTTCTGTAAGATTCATTATAGTACCACCAAGATTAAGCTTATGATTAACGCGGTAATCGAATCTCGAGCCGAACAGCGACCGCTGCTGCAGGCCGAACAATTCGTTATTCTCCAGTTTTATCCTGATAGTCTGTCCTGAATTTAACAGAGCCTGGTTTAATATCCTCACTCTGCCGCTGTTATAGTCCACTGTAAAATCAGACCCTTCAACCAGGGGTAAAGTACCTGCTATTACCGTTACAGAACCGGCAGGAACATTAATGGCATTGAGCTGAAACTCTGAACTAACTTCAGACTGGAACGTTCCTTTAATAATATATCTGTTTAATCTCTGGAATAATTGCTGTGCTATAGCTTTGGTCGAGTCGTACAATGGCTGATAGACATACTTATCGCGCAAATTCTGCTCTGCAGGCAGGAACTGATTTGCCAGATCAGAGCCAAAAGGCTCTACCAGTGGGAAGGTGATTCTTCCGTTTACAGGATCAATGGTAATGCCATCGATAAAATCAAAATAACCGTCAGGCTTTTTATCGCCTACCTGGTTGAGGTTGTCGAGATTGGTTAACTGCAGCCACAGTTTCCCCGATGTCTTCTGACCATTATTATCAACTCTCTCTCCCTCGGTGATCAATGGTCGCTCTACTCCTGTATTTTCATCAAGCCTGTATATGTTCAGGTTAAAATTACTCCTGCTTACCTGGTAAGCACCTAAGGTATAAACGTTCTTCATCATAAGGTCCCATGAGGGTAATGATGTTTTTAAGGTTTCGCCTTTAAGTAACTTTGTATATAATACGTTTGGTGTATTTGTATTTACAGCAACATCTGTTGAGAATTCTCCGACCTGGTACTCGGTACCATTATAGTTATATCTGTATGCAACGGCAAGAACTTCATCTGCATTCAGGGAAATATTAAGTGAAATATATCCCAGACGGGCGTTAAGCGTATACTCTCTGTCTGTAAGTTTCCTTGCATAAGTTAACTTCGAGTAATTGGAAGTACCGCCGGTCGACTGGAAATACGAGTTAATCGTGTTCGAATTAGTAAGCCGGACATCGGCAGGAAGATTACGCAAAAGATTATTCGACTGCTGAGCCTGAAAAGCAGGATCGTTAAGCGGGCCTGCGGCTGGCATAACAGAACCTCCGGCACCACTAACCAGGGCGTCATTATAGATATTTGCAGCCTGATTTTCTCCAAGGTCAATTAATCCAAGTATGTCTCTTGAATCGGTCGTACTGTTATTTCTGTTGGTTACCCAAACTTCGATTTTAGTGATGTTAACATTTGACGTAATAATCGGTAGATTCTGGAGAGCCCTGTTATAGTTTTCACGGAAATAATGGGCAAGGAAATAATGCTTATTGGCCTCATAGTTGTCTGCAGTAATACGAAATTCGTTTTGCTGCGAGCCATTTGTGATTGTGATCTCTTTCGATTGAGACTTTTGTTGTGAAAAAATACTGGTAACATTCAGCTTGCCAAACTGCAGCTGTGTTTTAAGACCAAACAGCGCCTGGCTTCCAGTGATCAATGTTGAATTAAGAGGCAGACTAACGTTACCTGCTTCAATCTTTTGAATAATCGCATCCGGAGCACCCTGATAATCAAGTTTCATCTGATTTTCAAAGTCGAATTGCGCTTCTGTATTATAATTGGTTGAAATACGGAGATTCTTTCCGATCTGCCCGATTACGTTCATCTGTATCCGCTGATCGAAATCGAAGTTACCCTGCCTCCGCTGGCGTTCGTTAAACAGTGGATTTTCGTTTCTGTTTAATTTTCCGGCAAGGGTTAGCTCTGCTGAACCTTGCGGACGGATATCTATAGTTGTACCCCCGAATATTTTTTCGAATGCCTTGTTATTAACAGTAACGCTCGGAATAAATCCGGGCTCCCGGGCTTCGTTTACAGAAGCTTCTGAAAGTTCTTTCCAGTAATCCTTTTTTATTTGTTCGGTTTCATAACGCTGGTATTCTTCAATCGTCATGTACTGGGGCTGACGGTATAAACGCTCGCCTATCTTTTCCCTGATAATATATCTTTTAGTAACCGGATCGAAATCGACGGTTCGATTTATATTTGAAGGATTGGGCAGATAAAACCCTGGCTTGGGATCTAATTCAAGGATCTTCGAATCAGAAAATGGATAGCGTAATTTTAAGCTATCTGAAATGTTTTGTACGTTACTCTGAGCAAAACTACACTCATGTAAAAAAAACACCGAAACACAGCACACAAACAGAAAGGAGGTAGAAATCTTTCTCAAAACACAAATGTTTTTTTTGGTAATTATAAATTTTTCAAAGCACTTTTTATCATCTGTTCAACAGATAATTGTCCAGTCTCTTTTTTTATTATATTTTCCAAAGCTTTCCCAGCAAGATTCTTGGCAAAACCGAGCATTACGAGAGCTGAGAGCGCTTCTTCTTTGGCATCATTATACTGTGGAATGGCTGTTAAGGTTTCAATTCCTTCTTTTTTTAATTTGTCCTGTAATTCGAGGATTATACGTTGTGCTGATTTGGGGCCAATGCCTTTTATTCTCTGAATCAAAGGCACATCTCCTTTTACTATTGCCACCTGAATCTCATCAGGGGTAATTGAAGACAGGATCATCCTGCCGGTTCCGGGGCCAATACCCGAAACAGAAATAAGATGAAGGAAAAGCCTGCGCTCTCCCTCATCTGTAAAACCATATAATGTATGGGCATCTTCCTTTACGTGAAACCAGGTGTATAATTTACAGCGCTCATCAGACGGAAGCTTTGAATAGGTATTTAATGAAATGTTAATTTGGTATCCAATGCCGCCTGCTTCTATAATAACATAGGCAGGACATTTAAACACCAGCTTTCCATCAATATAAGCGTACATCCGTATTTATATTTTCACCTTGCGGTTAACACTCTTATTTGTATTGTTTGCCGGTTCTGCCGGCTGTTTAGACTGTGCATCGATAACTGCAATGCTAACCATATTTACGATCTCACGCACAGAGCTTCCCATTTGTAAAATATGAACAGGTTTATTAAGGCCAACTAATATAGGACCTACGGCCTCCGCTTCTCCTAATTCCTGCAGCAGTTTATAGGCTATATTTCCCGACTCTAAATTAGGAAAAATTAATGTATTGGCGGGTGCATCAGCCAGGTTGCTAAAAGGAAAGTTCTCTTTTAACAAACATGAATTAACAGCAAAATTTCCCTGCATCTCACCATCGGCAATTATTTCCGGATATTGTTCGTGCAGGATACGTACAACTTCCCGCGTTTTTTCAGGAACTACTCCGCTAACTGTGCCGAAGTTAGAGTATGATAATACTGCGATGCGGGGTTCTATATTGAACTTCCTGACTGAACGATCCATCAGAACCGTCAGATCTACCAGGTCTTTTACTGAAGGATCTTTATTTACAGTAGTATCTCCGAAAAATACCGGTCCTTTTTTGGTTAACATCATATACATACCTGCAACCTTAGACACTCCAGGCGCTGTACCTATGACATGTAAGGCAGGCCGGACAGTTGAGGCATAGTCTTTGGTTAATCCGGAAATCATAACATCAGCTTGCCCGAACTGTACCATAGAAGCTCCGAAATAATTTCTGTCAAGGAGCAGTTTTTTTGCATGGAAAAGACTTAAACCTTTTCGCTGCCTTTTACTGTAAAGGAATTCTGCATATTCGTCTACCCTGGCTTTTTCGGTATACGGATCTATTATTGTTACGCCATCCAGCTCAAGGGCATTTTCAGAAATAAGATTGTTAATAACATCTTTATTTCCCAGTAAAATAGGTGTGCCAAAACCTTCATCTTTAACTATCTGCGCAGCTTTAAGTATCTTATAGCTATCCGCCTCAGCAAAGACGATCCTTTTAGGCTCTGACTTAGCTTTTGTAGTAATAGCTCTCAGAAGCGCATCCTCCTTACTTAACCGCCTTCTAAGGCTTTCCGTATAGATTTCCCAATCTTCAATCACTTTTCTGGCAACTCCCGACTCAATAGCAGCCTTAGCGACAGCCGGCGATACCGAAGTAATAAGGCGGGGATCTGTTGGTTTAGGAATAATATAATCTTTACCGAATTTCAGGTTCTGGATATTATAGGCAAGGTTAACGGCTTCAGGCACTGGCTTCTTTGCCATTTCGGCAATAGCCTGTACCGCTGCTATTTTCATTTCTTCATTTATTGTGGTTGCGCGAACATCCATCGCTCCCCTGAAAATATAAGGGAATCCGAGCACGTTATTTACCTGATTCGGAAAATCAGAGCGGCCGGTAGCCATAATGATATCTTTTCTTGTGGCTACAGCTAATTCGTATGCTATCTCAGGATTAGGATTAGCCATTGCAAAAACAATAGGATTCTTTGCCATTGTCTTAAGCATATCTGCAGTCACAACATCTGATGTAGAGAGCCCGATAAAAACATCGGCATCTACCATAGCTTCTTCCAGCGTGTTTATCTTCCTGTCTGTAGCGAATTCGGCTTTGATCGGATCCAGATTAGCCCGGTCTTTCCTGATTACGCCGGAACGGTCAAGCATTACTATATTCTCCTTTTTTGCTCCTACGCTTATATATAGCCGGGAACAGGAAATCGCCGCAGCTCCTGCGCCGTTAACAACGATCTTCACTTTATCAAGCTTTTTCTTCTGAAGCTCACAGGCGTTTAAAAGAGCCGCTGATGAAATGATAGCCGTTCCGTGCTGATCATCATGCATTACGGGAATATTCATTTCGGCCTTAAGGCGCCTTTCTATCTCAAAGCACTCAGGAGCTTTAATATCCTCCAGATTTATTCCACCGAACGTTGGCTCCAGCGCTTTTACTATGTTTACAAACTCATCGACATTCTTGGTATTGAGTTCAAGGTCGAACACATCGATATCAGCGAAAATTTTAAAAAGAAGTCCTTTTCCCTCCATTACAGGCTTTCCCGCTTCCGGGCCGATATCTCCGAGTCCTAATACCGCCGTTCCATTACTGATAACCGCAACCAGATTTCCCTTGGCGGTGTATTTGTAAACGTCTTCTGTGTTTTCAGCGATTTTCAGACAGGGTTCTGCTACCCCTGGCGAATAAGCAAGGGTCAGATCCCTCTGTGAGTTTGTGGGCTTTGTAGGTAGTACTTCAATCTTCCCGGGCCTGCCCTGTGAATGATAATCAAGGGCTTCCTGTTTTTTGTTCAATTTTGACATGATCAACTCTGTTGGTGAGTGCGGCAAAATTAATATCTTTTAATAAGATACCTAGGATTTGTGGCAGAATAGATTTAATGCTGGCGAAAAAAAATAAACCAGTTGAAATTGGCGGATTTCGCGGGGAATAAAGGGGCTGTTTTTATAAGAATATATGAATATGGGGCATTCATGCATTTAAAATGCGTCTCTTAAAGCATCCGCATTTCAAGCCTGCGGCGTACCACAAGTATTTATTACCTTCACCGGTAGCAGCGTCACTTTACCGCTGAGAACCTACCCCTGAATGATCTTTAAAACCATCCCCGGCTTAACGTTATAATGTTTAAGTCTGTTAATAACCTTAATTTCCTCTTCTGTTCCCTGGAACTTTTCTGCAATAGAACTTAAAGTATCACCGTCCTGAACTTTATAGCTCACATAGATGTCTTTAGCCACATATCTGGTTTCCTGTGCCGGAACCGTTGCTGCGGCGACTACGGTTTTAGCTTCAACCGGAATAGTATATACCAGCTTCAGTTCATCATCAAGAGCTGCAGGTTCGTGGAGCGCTACTGCCAGGGCATCGTGCAGGTATGTTTTGATTACAGGAACTACCAGGCGTTTCGGGCATTCAGCAGTTCCGTTGATCACTCTACCTTTATAAGAAGGATTCAGAATAAGCAGCTCGTCCATTTTAACATTTACTGCTTTTGATATACTTTCAAATGAAACAGGCCGGCTTACCTCAATATCCTTTGTATAAATACTGAAATCGGGAGTAACTGATCGGATACCGTGTTTCTTGTAGTTGTTCATCATATAAACGGTTGCAATATATGCCGGAACATAATTCTGCGTTTCTACGGGAAGATACTGCCTGATAGACCAATAATCTGTAGCTCCTTCCGCCTTTTCCATAGCCCATCTGATATTATTGCGCCCGCAATTGTATGAAGCTATGGCGAGCAGCCAGTCGCCGTACATATTATATGAATCTAAAAGATAACTTGCCGCAGCATTACATGCCAGTACCGGATCCTTACGCTCATCAACCGAATCATTAATTGTAAGGCCATAAATTTTTCCAACTTCGTAAAGAAACTGCCATGGCCCGGTGGCTCCGACCCAGGAAGAGGCCTGACAGTTTAAAGAAGATTCGACAACTGAAAGGTATTTTAATTCATCTGGTACGCCCCGGTCTTTAAAAATCTTCTCATATATCGGGAAATAATACTGAGATAGTCCCGTCATTTTTGAGAAGCGGGCTTTATGCGAAGATGAATACACATTGATCATCTTCTTAACATATTCATTATAGGTAAGAGGAACTGTTTTTTGTAATTCTTCGAGTGACTGACGGTAAACCGGAGGGTCAACTATTGTTTTTCCTTTAGCTGTGAAGCCTGTGAAAGCAATAGTTATAAGTGAAAACAGTAGTAGTCCTGTAGTTTTACTTATCATGTTTTTGTTCTTTGGCAGATTTAACAAATGATTTCCCTCTTTTACTAAATTACTTAGAATTAGTTACATTAAAAACATATTTTGAGAACGACAGCAATTCTGCTTCGCCAAAACGCTTACCGATAAGCTGCATGCCCAGAGGCAGTCCGGTCTCCGTTTCTCCCGCGGGAAATGAAATTGCAGGAACTCCAGCGAGCGGGGCCTGAACGGTAAAGATATCTGCAAGATACATCGTTACCGGATCATCTGTTTTTTCGCCTATCCCAAAAGCAGGACCGGGTGTGGTGGGAAGAAGGATAAAATCATGGTTTTCAAGGATCTCTTCTGTTTTCTCCCTGATAAGACGGCGTACCCGCTGTGCCTTTCCATAAAATGCATCGTAATGACCGGCACTTAAAACAAAGGTGCCTAGCATGATACGTCTCTTCACTTCTGCTCCGAAACCTTCGGAGCGGGATTTTTTATACGTAGATTCCAGATCGGTTGCATTAGCACTTCTGTACCCGTAATGCACGCCGTCGTAACGTGCCAGGTTGGAAGAAGCTTCGGCCATAGTAAGGATATAATATGTTGGAACTACATAGTCAAGATAAGGGAAGGAGATCGGTTCTACGGAGTGGCCCTCTTCCTCAAGTTGCCTGATTACTTTTTCGGTAAGCACCTTGACCTCTGGATCAAGTCCTTCGGATGCCAGGGTTTCGGGCAGGTAAGCAATTCTCTTTTTACCCGAAAAAGACAGCTTCTGAGAGTAGGCAGGAACCGGCTCGGAGGATGACGTACTATCGAAATCGTCATGCCCGGCTATTACTTCCAGCAGCAGTGCAGCATCTTCGACAGACCTGGTAATTGGCCCTACCTGATCGAAAGATGAGGCATATGCAACTATTCCATGCCTTGATACACGGCCGTAAGTGGGTTTCAAGCCAATAACGCCGCAAAATGCTGCCGGCTGCCGTACAGATCCGCCGGTATCGGTACCCAGGGACGCCAGACACAAACCAGCTTGTACTGCTACAGCTGAGCCTCCGGAAGATCCTCCGGGAACACGTGTATTATCTGCATCGTTTTTTACAGGGCCAAAATGGGAGTTCTCATTTGAACCACCCATCGCAAATTCGTCACAATTCTGCCTTCCGATAATGATAGCATCTTCAGCAATAAGCCTCTCTACAACCGTTGAAGAAAAAATTGACCGGTAATTCTCCAGGATCTTTGATCCCGCAGAAATATTATGCCCCTTGTAACAGATCAGATCTTTAATTCCTATTACCATACCAGCAAGCTTGCCGCCGATGCCGTTAAGTATTTTGGAGTTTATCACCGCAGCCTGTTCCAGCGCTTCGTCTGCATATACTTCTATAAAAGCATTTAAGTGCTTCTTTTCCTCTATCCGTTGTAAATAGCACTTAACAAGTTCTGTCAGGCTGATCTTACCGGCTTTTACATCTTCTTGTACGCTGCTTAACGTACTGTACTGTTCCATGCCGTGAAAATACTGATTTATATGAAATGAAACCATGATAAGAAGTAATACATCTGACAAAATGATGAAAATTTGTTATTTAGATTAGCAAATGGCTATATAACTGATCTTTTTAAACAAAAAAACCTCATATCTGATCGATATGAGGTCAAAATCTTTAAAAGTATATTCTACAGATCGCGCCGGTCGTTTTCCTTCACAGGCTCTCCGTCTTTCGCATCTTTGAATTCTTTCACGCCCCTGCCCAGGCCTCTCATCAGTTCGGGGATTTTCTTGCCTCCGAATAACAAAAGCGCCACAGCAACAATACCAATTATTTCAGGAGCGCCTAAACCGATCAATAAAATTGAATTTAACATATTATGAGTTTTGTGCCTCTTCGGCTTGTTTATTTGCGTTCGCCTTGTTATCAAGGTCTACCGTTAAATCATCACTTACGGAATTTATGTTCCTGTGGATCTCTCGCTTTACTCCTTCTGAGGCATCTTTGAATTCACGGATACCTTTACCCAATCCTCTTGCGAGTTCGGGAAGCTTTTTCCCTCCGAATAACAACAATACGGCAAGCAGGATCAGCATGATCTCCGGAGTTCCCATATTCAGGAATAATAAAACAGAATTCAACATCTTCAAATCATTAAGTAATACAAACTTAGATAAAATTCTTTATATGCATTGTTAACGAAAAAACATATAAAGAATTATATCACTCTACCGGTCACTTTAGAGAAAATTTTACAAATGAGAAACAGACTATAATATTTCACCGGTTATCTAATTTGCAAGCCAGCTCTCCGGATCCATCGGAACAGAGCCCTTCCAGACTTTAAACTGCATCTCAGTAGTACCGTCTTCTGAGTCTGTAGCTACCACCCCTACCGGTTGTTTTACAGTAACTTTCTGTCCTCTTGATACGCTTACAGACCGAAGCCTGAAATAAACGGTAAAGTACTCGCCATGACGTATAATAATATATTGATCAGCATTAATAGTGCCAACCTGCGTTACAGTTCCTTCGAATACTGCCCTGATGGTTGCACCCTGATTGGTACGTATACTAACTCCGTCATTATCTACTGTAACTCCCGCTCCTACTGTATGCCGGCCGAATCTTTCTGTAATTGTTCCATTTGCCACAGGCCATGGCAACCTGCCTCTGTTACTTAAAAAGTCTGAAGATAACTTTGCTGCTTCGGGCGTAGATGCAAGAACGCTGGTTCCTTTAGATGCCGGTTTAGCAGCCGGCGTTTCACGATTCTCAGCTTTAGCCCGCTCTGCTGCTGCTCTCGCCGCTGCTTCTTCCCTCCTTCTCGCCTCCGCAATTTCGCGTGCAACTGCTGTCTGGATAGCGCGGGTCATACTTGCTGCTTCGCGCTGTTTCTTCGACAATTCCTGACGAAGCTGCTTTTCCTGCTTCGTTAGCTTGCTTAACTGCACAGCCTGGTTACTTTTTTCTTTTCCCAGAGTACTTTTCTCGTTCTCCTGATCATGGAGCAGGGTACTTTTAGATTTCTTGTTATGGTCGAGCTGAACGATTTTGACACCAAGCTCCCTGGATGTCTGCTCTATATAGGTGGCTTGTTTCTGACGATAGTCGCCAAACTGCTGAAGATATTTTAACCGTTTATACGCCTGATTAAAATCTGTCGATGCAAAAATAAACATCAGCTTACTGTAGGCACTTTGATTTCTGAATGCAAACAGGACCATAGCTGCGTACTCCTTTTTGAGTTTGTTAAGCTGCGACTGCAAGGATCTGACGGTACTTGTATTCTCGCTTATTTCATTATCAAGCAGCCTTATCTCGGAATTGATTGTCCCTATTTTCTCTTCCCGGAGACGTATCTGGGCATTAAGCGCATTAATCTGTTTTAATGAAAGTTTTTTACTGCTGGCGACTTCGTTTTGTGAACGCCGCAGCATCTCTATTTCCCTGTTTAATGCATCCTTACGACGCTTTAGCTCTGCACTGCTCTGTGCATAACTGCTTCCTGCTACAAACAGGGCCGCAAGTAAAAGAAATACCCTAATAAAACTCATGCCTGCAAATCTATTCATTTAATTTATCACACTAAACCTTTTAGGTACAGTAAATGAAAAATCAAGAGACTCATTAATCGTTATATTGTTATACTTCAAATCCAGATTTACATTTTGAGTTCTGGTACCCGATTTGATAGTTACAGAAGAAGGCATAAATTGGCCGCCTACTTTCTGGTAAGCGTTATAACTTACAGAAAGCCTCTGTGCGGTCGCCTCATCATTCAGATCATTCTGCACAAGATTATTTGCTTCATTAAACAAGAGTATATAAGCGAGGCCGGCCAGATCGCCGCTAAGCCTGACATTGCCGTTATCGTTTTCTATAACAGACCGTTCGCTGACAGTACCGGGAACGGCGGCACCGGTCAACAATGCTTCGACGGCACCGAAATCTACTCGTTTATTTGCATAACGATGTATATAACTAAAAGGCTTTGCAAGATATTCTCCCTGAATCCGGTTGAGCAGCTTTATACTGTCTGGCGTAATAAGAGCCCTTGCTACTTCAATGCCAGCTATCGCCGTTACCGAAACCCAGATAACCTTATCTTTTTTTATCCGGATGGTCATACTCACGTCGTTACTGTTATTATTAAACGTAATACCAGCCTTCGCTTTTATCGCCACGGTTGTGTAGTTTGGTTTTGCCGAATTTATGGACTTTAAAACCTCTGCCTTGTTACGTGAAGCCTCTGTTTCTGCCGGGACAGGAATCGGGGCCGGCGCCATTTTTTTTGCCCGGCAGCCAAGAGCTGTTAACAGTACCACCGCTAATAACAGCCTATTCAACATATTTCTTCTCATTGATTTTTCTTTCTAAAACAGCAGATTTTACTCCTTTTTCTTTTGCCATTCTCCACTGCTTACCTGCCAGTTCCTTCTCTCCCAGGTAATACAGGATATCGCCGTAATGCTCAAACTGCACTCCGCTGTTCGCATTTGTTTTTATTGCTTTCTCTATCCAGCTACGGGCTTCTGTATACTTCTTCTGACGGAACAATACCCATGCGTAGGTATCCTCAAATGACGCATTACCCGGCTGCAGTTTGTTAGCCCGGGCGGCCATTTCTGCCGCAGTACTCAATTTCTCTCCACGCAATGATAAATAGTATGCGTAATTATTAAGCACATATGCATTGTCCGGAAGCAGGGCTAAGGCTTTTTCATACGATCCGTCAGATTCTTTGAATCTTTTTAATGCATTATAAGCATCGCCGAGACTGGCAAATATCTGCGACTGTAGCTCTTTGTTTTCAGTTTCAAGGGCAGAAGCATTTTCAAAAAGCAATACTGCTTTATCATTACGCTGCTTCTGAGCATAGGCTATGCCTGTATATAGATTAAGAGGAGCCTGATTTGGGAAAAGGCTCAGGGCTTCTTCCCCATCAGCGATGGCGGCGTCGAAATCAGACTGGCTTATCTCCACCCGTATCAGCTGTTCCCAGATCAGATACACCTGGTTATTTAGCTGAAGTGCCTTTTTATATGATGCTTTCGCCTCATTTAACTTACTATCCTGAAAAAGAATATCACCATAAATGGAGAACGATTTAGGATCAGATGGATGAGCTTCTGTTATTATCCTGGCAAGCTCCGTACTTTTCGATCTGACATCGGCATCTCTGAACTGCGGAAAAAACGACAGAACGATCCGAACTTTTGGATCAATAGCAAGAGATGAATTTCCAAAAGCCGTCTTTAACTCTGAAAAGGCCTGTTCTTTATTTCCCTGGGCGATATACTGATCGGCCATTGCCAGTCTTAGATAGGGATTCTCTGCATCAATGGCTTTTGCCTTCTGTAAAATTGCCATTGCTTGTTCATTATTTCCGTCTTTAGCGTAGATCTCGCTTAACACAAAATAATTTTTGAGATCGTTTGGATCTGCTGCAATTAACTTCTCTATTTCGGAAGCAGCTTTCTCCGGGTTCCCCTTTTTCTGATAGATGCGCTGCCTGGCTGTAATCAACTCCTGCGAACTGCCGAATTTTTCTTCAATGGCAGCATAAGCATGTTCAGCATCCTTGACCTTTCCCCTTATATAAAGTGCATTTGCTTTATCGAAATAAAAATCTTCCTGTTCCGGATCAAGTTTGATCAGCTCGTCGAATACAGGAACCAGCTGCTCAAGATTATTTGTTTTTTTATAAACATCGGCCAGAAGAAGCCAGTACCACTTATTCTCACTATTTACGGTTACAGCTTTGCGGGCATAAAGTTCGGCCTCCTGCTCGTCGTTCTTAGCATGATAAAGTTTTGCAAGCTCGTACAAGGCTGCATCATTGGCAGGGTCGAGGTCCAGGATTTTACTAAAATACTCTGCAGACTCGTCGTAACGCTGACTTACTTTTTCTTTTAGTCCGCTGAAGAAATATTCTCTTATTTTAAGACTGTCATCGTCACCGAGATTCCTCCCAACAACGAATACCGGGGCATTTTTTGCTTTTTGCGCATAAACCATTCCCTGGATAGTAAACAAAACCAATAAAAATACCAGACGTACATAAATAAATTCAGCATGACGGCTCCCCACGCTGCTATTTCCGTTTTTTCTATTTGCCGCCATAATAAAGATCTATATTGGTTTTATTTATACTTAATTGCTAAATACCTGTATGTCCGTATCCTCCTGCCCCTCTGACCGTTTCAGTAAGCACCTCTGATTCTTCCCATTTTACCTGTTCATAACGGGCCAGTATCATCTGAGCGATGCGGTCGCCGTTGTTAACAACAAAATCAGTATCGGAAAGATTTACCAGCAATATTTTCAACTCACCACGGTAATCAGCGTCGATAGTACCCGGCGAATTAAGCACGGTTATTCCATGTTTAAATGCCAGACCACTTCTCGGCCTGATCTGAGCTTCGAAACCTGCCGGCAGCTCCATATAAAGCCCTGTCGGAATGAGTAAACGCTGTAAAGGCTTAATTATTACGCCAGTTTCCGGCAGAAATGCTCTGATATCTATTCCTGCAGATTGCTCTGTTTCGTATGCAGGGAGTGCATTCCCCGACTTATTTATCACTTTAACAGTCATTTTTTTATAAATATTGATTTTAGTTCCTTTCTTTCTGTAAATATAACTCCGGCGGCAAAAAGCAGGAAAAGGATATTTCCGACAACCAGGCTACGGTGAAATACAAGAAATGACAGCAACACGATAACAATTGAAATTACAATATATAAGAGCGCTTTCTTTAAATTATAAGGGATAGGATAATGTTTTTGCCCCAGTATATACGATAAAATCATCATAGATGCGTAAGCTACGAGAGAGATCCATGCGGATGCCACATAACTGAACCTTGGAATAAAAATCACATTGAGGATAATGGTTATGATTGCCCCGATTCCGGAGATATATAATCCATATCTTGTCTGATCAGAAAGCTTATACCATATAGAAAGATTCATATATATTCCCAGGCTCACATAGCCAAAGAGAAGTACAGGAACAACCTTCAGTCCTGACCAGTAAATAGCGATCTGCTCAGCATCTTTTCCTTTTATGAAATACTTAAGTATTTCAATATTAGCAGATAAGGCAACAAATATCAGACATACTGCTATTATGAAATAGTTCATTATACCAGAGTAGGTCTCGGCGGCATTCTTATTTTTAGCGTGACTAAAGAAAAAAGGCTCTGCCCCCAAACGGAAAGCCTGAACAAAAATGCTTAAAAAGATAGCTATCTTAGATACAGATCCATAAATACCCACATCCAGCATTCCCTGACCTGCAGGTAACAGCTCTTTCAGAAATATCTTGTCAGAGGTTTCATTTACAATAAACGAAAGGTTGGCTACCAGCACCGGAAAACTATAAGCCATCATTTGTTTTAACAGTGCTGTATCGAACTTAGCTGATAATTTCAGTAATTCGGGCAGCAGCAGCAATACGGTTACAGCACTTGAAACAAGATTGGAGATGAACACATAGCCAATCCAGCCACTCCTGTACCATGATTGAAAAAAAGCAGCTAATGGATATCCGTTTTTTATCACCCAGGGCACCCCGAAAAGAAAAAACAGGTTAAGGCCTACAAATATCAGGATATTAAACAATTTTATAAGTCCATAACGTAATGGTCTCCCATCGGCCCGTACTTTCGCAAAAGGAATAACCGCAACAGCATCGAAAAACATTACCCATGCAAAAACCTGTATAAAGGTTTCATAATCATCAATGGAAGCTACTGTCTGGTCATGTAAAATGGGGGCCAGGCTGTTAATGCCCAGAGAAATAGCTCCCAATACCAGAATGGCGAAGAACCCTATCGAAAAAAAACTGGTGCAGTATACCTTACTTTTGTCAGTTTCAGTTTCAGCCTTGTTCAGGTACCTGAAAAAGGTAGTCTCCATACCCAATGCAAGCACTGCATTTATAAGAGAGACCCAGGCATACATGTTAGTGAAAATACCATATATTTTAGCAGGAAAGGCTTTGATATAAATTGGGGTAAGAATAAAATTAAGCAGCCTTGAAATAACTGTACTTAATCCGTAAATGGCAGTTTGTCCTGCGAATTTCCTTAAGGTTGACAATATGTAAGTATCTGAATGTAAGCTGCAGACCTGCTATTGCCGGCCTCTATTTTTTCACTTCAAAATTACGATAGTTTTTTAGTTCGGCTTCAACAACTTCCACTTTTTCGACAACAGCTTTTTCCGGGCCGTCATTACACCAGTCAAGCATAAAACCAACGGAGAGCTCATCACCTTCAGCTTCGAGATAAACTGTACCGTCTGGCTTGTTCTGTACATAGCCTCTTATTCCAAGCTGATCGGCAACCGCTTTTGTTGCTGCCCTGAAAGACACTCTCTGCACTCTTCCGTAAATAGTTATGTTAACGTGTTTCATTATATACTGAATATCGAAGCTCTTACACCAGCTTTTTAACTTCAGAAGCTGCAGTAAGTTTTAAATCTTTTACATTGCTGATGAGGTTCAGGCCGGGAGATTTCCCCTGCTCGATACTTCCGAACCGGTCGTCTATTCCGAGGAACTTTGCCCCGTTTATGGTCGCCCATGAAATAGTATCAGTAAATGTTAATGAAGGAAAATGCTCATGCAGGGTTTTTAGCTCAGACAAAATACACAGTTTGTCGTTAGAAGCCAGACTGTCTGTTCCCAGCGCAATATTGAAGTCGTTAAATAAGAACATTTCGACCTTGGGTAGCCGGTTCTCTATATACAGATTAGCATTAGGACAAAAACACCAGGTTACCTCGCGGCCGGACCGGCGTATAAAATAGATATCTTTTAAACTGGTATATGTATTATGGACCAGCATAACTTTCTGGTCTGAAGGCAGTAATGGAATAAAACTCTGTAAGGAGTTACGTGCCTGCGGTTTAAAAAAGTCTATATTCCGGCCCAGGTTCTTATAAAAATCAACAAATCCACCGGTTTTATAACGGTATAGTTTGTTCTCTTCTTCAGTTTCCTGGTTATGTATAGATAATAGCTGTCCTGCCTCGCCGCAAAATTTGCTGATAAACCTGAACAGTTCCTTGCATACAGAATAAGGAGCATGAGGTGCAATTGAAGACACAAGCGGCTCAAAGGCCTTCATCATATCGCCTCCTGCACGAAATACGTCTTTTGCTTTCTCTGGCTCAAAACACAATAATTCTATAAAAGTATGGTAGTAGATCTTACTTTTTAACTTGACATCTTTTGAGACAACGCTATTGACGATGTCGGCAACAGCAACAATACCATTGTCGAGCATCTGCTTATCCGCCGCAGCCATTGATGACTCCACATCGGGATAATTCTCCCCGCGACTTTTAATTACACTTGTTATAAAAGGAATTAATCCCTCATGCCTGGGAAATTTGTGACGCAAATGAGATAATTCTAAATGGCAGTGAGAGTTAATAAATCCGGGTACAATAACTCCTTCAAGCATTTCTACCTGTTTGCCGGCAATCTCATTACTGTTTTCATTAAAAACCCCAATTATTTCCCCTGATACACCTACAGCTACAACTCCTTTTCTTACAGGCGGGCTTGAAACGGGTAAAACATAGTCAGCGGAATAGTAATTAATCATATAGAATCTTCTTTCAACCCACTATGGCCCTCAGCACAAAAACACGTTTTTTGCTGTTACAACAACAATAATAGGAAAAATTTTGTTTCCCTCTTTTTTTTAGAATTTATTATCTGAAAATATCAGTAAATTTGCATTGTGAATGAGGCTGTTGTAAAAAAAGAGATTAGGAACATATCCCCTGCTGATCTGAAGAAAATTTTTAGTGATCTTGGAGAACCTGCTTTCCGGGCGAAACAGGTTTCTGAATGGCTGTGGATGAAATCGGCAGGAAGCTTTGACGAGATGAGTAATCTTTCGAAAGCGTTACGTGAAAAATTGAAAGAAAACTTTACGATTAACACGGTTTCTGTTAACCAGTCTCAATACAGCAGCGACCGCACTATAAAAAATACCTTTAAACTTTTTGACGACAATATCATAGAAGGAGTACTTATACCGGCTCCTGAACGGATGACTGCATGTGTAAGTTCGCAGGTAGGCTGCAGTCTTACGTGTAAATTCTGCGCAACCGGCTATATGGAACGTAAACGGAACCTCGATGCCGGCGAAATCTATGACCAGGTGGTACTTATAGACAAGCAGGCTCGGGAAAACTATGGTATCCCGCTATCCAATATTGTATATATGGGAATGGGGGAACCTCTGCTTAACTATGCCAATGTACTAAAGTCGATAGAGCGGCTAACAGCTGAAGACGGGCTGAATATGTCGGCAAAAAGGATAACAGTTTCTACTGCCGGCATTGCTAAAATGATCAAAAAACTTGGCGATGACCAGGTAAAGTTCAACCTTGCCCTGTCCCTGCATGCTGCTAACGACCAGAAGCGCAATGAAATTATGCCTATTAACGAGCAAAACTCATTAAAAGCCCTGGCTGAAGCTCTTAAATATTACTACCAGAAAACAAAAAACCCGGTAACATACGAGTATATTATATTTGACAATTTCAATGATAGCATCCAGGATGCTATGGAGCTTGCAAAATTTTGCAAACACCTGCCCTGCAAAGTAAACATCATTGAATATAACCCTATATCCTTCGCTTCTTTTGAAAATGCGGGAGAAGATAAAACTGAGGCTTTCGCCAATTACCTGAAAAAGCAGGGAATTATCACTAACATCCGACGCAGCAGGGGTAAAGATATCGATGCAGCCTGTGGCCAGCTGGCAGTAAAGGAAGAAGACAAAAAGCAGAACGCCTTATAATACATTTACATCAAAAACATTTCCCGCGAATTGCTTTTTGACGTAAATTGTAGCAATGAATGCCATTCAGAAACATCTGGACGATTTCCTTTCACTTTTTTTTCCGGAGCTATGTGCAGGATGTGGTACGAACCTGGTGAACAATGAATCGGCGATTTGCAGTAAATGCATCCATGATCTCCCTTATACCTATTTTCATCATCAAACAGATAATCCTGCAGCGCGGCAATTCTGGGGTAGGATTCCCTTTCTATTTTGCGGCAGTTTTCTGTACTTTAGAAAAGGTTCCATAGTGCAGGAGATGCTGCATCAGCTAAAATACAACAACAAACCTGAAGTTGGATTCAGGCTTGGCGAGATGTACGGCATGCAGCTTCAAAATATGTTGACTGTGGAAAAGCCCGATTTAATCATTCCTATCCCTCTCCACCCTTCCCGGCAGAGAAAAAGAGGGTATAACCAGAGCGATTATTTCGCTGCAGGATTGTCGGCAACATTAAATATCCCCGCCGACGTATTTAATCTGCAGCGATCAGTCAGGACTGACAGCCAGACACATAAAAGCCGCTTTACGCGGTACGAAAACATGAAGGATGTATTTTTTGTTAAAAACAGGCAGGTTCTTGAAAAGAGGCACGTCCTTTTGATTGACGACATCATAACTACCGGGGCGACCATTGAAAGTGCGGCTCTTGCACTTCTGGATATCCCGGGATTAAGGATAAGCATCGCTGCCATTGCTTTCACAAATTAGAATATGGGACGGCTTATTATATTTCTTATTTCTATATACCTGCTTAGCAGCTGCAGAAAAGAAGATGAATTTACGACCAATAGTTCCGCGAAGCTCGAATTTTCATCGCAGGAGGTTCTTTTCGACACTGTCTTTACGTCTATCGGTTCTGCCACCAAACGGATAAAGATATTTAACCGCAATAAAAAAGGGGTAAAGATAAGTTCGATTGAACTCGCCGGCGGAAATCTGTCTTTTTATAATATTAACGTAAACGGACAGGCAGTAACACAATTAAATGATGTTGAGATACGCGGCGAAGATTCTATTTACCTCTTTGTAAAAGTGGAAATAGACCCGGGCTCAGCCCGGCTGCCGTTCCTGATAAGTGACTCCGTAGCCTTCCTCACAAATGGGAATCTGCAATACCTCCGGCTGAGTGCATATGGACAAAACGCAAATTTCATAAGAGATGGCCGTATTGATGAAAATACCACCTGGGAGAATAACATACCCTATGTAATTTATAACAGTTTACATATCAGTAAAGGTAAAAGCCTGACGATCCCGCAAGGCTGCCAGGTTTATTTCCATAAAGATGCAGGTATGGATATTGAAGGAACGCTGAAAGTTGAAGGAAGCCATGAGTTCCCTGTATTATTTCAGAGCGATCGCCGTGAGGACGTCTACGCAGACGAACCAGGGCAATGGCAGGGCCTTCATTTCCTGCAGGGCAGTATGAATAATATTATAAATAACGCAATCATAAAAAACGCTGTAACCGCTATACAGGCAGACTCTCTCTCCAGCAATAACCGGCCAAAGGTAATGCTGTTGAACTCCAGTATAAAAAATATGACGTTAGCCGCCATAGCTGGTATTCACACCGAAATCACCGGTTTTAATAATTTACTGTCAAATTGCGGACAGCATCTTATATATGCTGTAAACGGTGGCAACTATAACTTCAAGCAAAATACCTTTGTCAACTATAACTTCTATTTTTCCAGAACGGAGCCCTCGCTGTTTTTCAGTGATCATCTTTCGGCAAGCCAGCAATCACAACTCAATGTCACCATTATTAATAATATTATATGGGGAAGCCGCAACGACGAGATCACGATAGAAAAAAAGAGTAATGCTGTATTAAATATGCTGGTACGAAACAACCTGATAAGATCATCAGATAAAAATCTGACCGGGCTGGGAAACATTGTGAATACAGATCCCGCATTTGCAGATCCTCAAAACAGTAAATTCACCCTTTCAGAAAACAGTGCGGCAAATAATAAAGGTGAGAATCTTTCGGCTGATGAGTATTTTACACCCTGGTTATCGACAGATAAGGAAGGAAAAACACGCCTTTTCCCTTCAGAGTTAGGCTGTTATGAATTATTATAAATTTAATTAAAAATATTGTAACCTTCGTCGCCCATATACTGTATAAATGACCGAGAGCGTTAATTTAGATGAAAAAGCTGGAAGCCACCCAAGGCGACCGGCTTTTTCCATTTAAAGAGATTTTTGCCGGCCTGAACCGGCAAAATAAAGCTATTTATATAATGGATGAGAATCCATCATCTCTTCTACTTTCTTACGAACCTTCTTTAGAACAGCAAGATCTTCCGGCGCCGAAATAACCGTATCGATAAGTTCAACGATCTTATCCATATGTTTTTCCTTTAGTCCGCGTGAACTGATCGCTGCTGTACCAACACGTATACCTGAGGTTACAAACGGAGATTTGTCATCAAAAGGCACCATATTCTTATTTACAGTGATATGAGCCTGCTGTAGAGCCGCTTCTGCTACCTTACCGGTAATATTTTTATTACGCAGATCGATCAGCATCAGGTGATTGTCTGTTCCGCCGGAAATGATCTGATAGCCCCGGTCAAGGAAAGACTGCGCCATTGTTGCCGCATTCTTCTTAACCTGTAATACATATTTGAAATAGTCTTCGCTTAGCGCTTCGCCAAAAGCAATTGCCTTTGCAGCGATGATATGCTCAAGCGGCCCGCCTTGGGTTCCAGGGAACACCGCCATGTCAAGCAATGATGACATCATACGGATTTCACCCTTTGGCGTTTTTAATCCGAACGGATTTTCAAAGTCTTTGCCAAGCATGATCATTCCGCCGCGCGGACCTCTCAGGGTTTTGTGTGTGGTAGTGGTTACTACATGGCAATGAGGAAGCGGATCATCGAGCAACCCTCTTGCAATCAGACCGGCAGGATGGGAAATATCGGCAAGCACCAATGCTCCAACCTGATCGGCCACCTCGCGGATGAACTTATAGTCCCATTCACGTGAATACGCCGATGCTCCGCATATGATCAGCTTTGGTTTTTCTGCCAGCGCCGTTTCTTCGAGTTTCTTATAGTCTATCCGGCCTGTTTCTCTGTCGACACCGTAAAAGTGCGGCTCATATAGTTTTCCTGAAGAGTTTACAGGAGAACCATGTGTAAGGTGGCCACCATGTGAAAGGTCGAATCCAAGGATCTTATCACCCGGTTTTAACAAAGCCAGGAATACGGCCGAGTTCGCCTGTGCGCCGGAGTGAGGCTGTACGTTCACCCATTCTGCATTGAATAATTCTTTTGCACGTTCGATAGCTATCGTTTCGATCTCATCTACCACCTCGCACCCGCCGTAATAACGTTTGCCCGGTAAACCTTCAGCATATTTATTAGTAAGCACAGATCCGGCAGCTTCCATTACCTGCTTGCTCACGAAATTTTCTGAAGCAATTAATTCAAGTCCGCTTTCCTGGCGTTCCTGCTCCTGCTCAATCAACTTAAAGATAGCTTTATCTTTCTTCATTATTATTTGGTTAAAATTCATTGATTCATTCTAATGCAGCAGCTTCTTTCTCTGCTACCCAAAAATTATTAAAGCCAAGTCCAACCTGGATCGAAATAAGCTGCTGCTGCAGCATTTCAAGCATAGCCAGGAAGTTATATACAAAATGGACTTTATTCTCTGAGTTCTTCCGCATCTGCGAAAAGTCCATTTGTTTATTTAGCTGCAATAATTCTGAAATTATTCTCTTCTGATGTTCGATGGTATAGGGATATTGTACAACAGTGTGTTTCACCTCCACATTGCGCTGACGGTATTTAGAAAAGACTCTCTCGTATATCATCATCAGCCTGTATAAACCAATAGACGACAGTTCTTCCCCGGGTTCAGAATTCTCAGCAATACAATGAAGGTCGAAAAGGATATTTCCACGCTTCTCCTGTTTAAACCTTATGTCTTCCAGCAGCTTCATATCTTCAGCAGCCTGCTTGAACTTTTTATATTCTATCAGTTTCTGTACCAGGTCGCGCTTAAGGTCAATTTCATTCCCCTCCTCGTCAAGGTCAGGGCGGGGAAGAAGCATTTTGGCTTTGATCCGCATCAGCGTTGCGGCAATGAAAATGAATTCGCTGGCGAGTTCTATGTTCAAAGCATTCATCTGGTGGATATAAGCAAGAAAGTCATCAGTGATCTTCGCGATAGGAATATCATGAATATCCAGCTCATCCCGCTCAATAAAGAATAAAAGCAAGTCGAACGGGCCCTCGAACTGCGGCAACCGTATTTCAAATGTATCCTGCTGTATCACAAAGCTTCAAACTTAGCTAAAAAGTCTTTTATAAGACTTCACGAAAATATGGATAAAAATCGGAAGTCGGAAAAAGAGGATAGTGTGCTGTCCAGCCCCGAATAAAAATGATGTATTTGTTACATTTGAGTTAAACCGTTCGTATTAGCTTTATTAATCAAACATATATGAAACCCTTAACTAAAATTTTATTATTGACATTCCTTGTGGGTGCTATTGCATCCTGCAAAAAAAATGAAAAAGTAATTGTCAATGATTCGACTCTTGTCGGTAAATGGAAACTTACAGAAACATGGGCAAGCTCCGGAACGTTAGATACAAAATGGACAAAAGTAGCGAAGGGCTCAGAGGAGACTATAACGTTTAACCGTGACGGAAAACTTGAAGGATCCTTTGTATCTGGCTATAAAAAATATGCAATTGTCGACACTACTTTGGTTTCATTCATTAAAACAGATAATACCATCCAAAATTACAGGTATAAACTTATAGATGGGTATCTTACCATGAGCCCTGCTGGTCCGATAATGTGCATTGAGGGCTGTGGCTATAAGTTTACAAGAACAGAATAAACAAAACTATGCAGAAGTAATAACTTTATTATTTCTGCATAGTCTTTAGGCTGCAGCCAGCCTTACCTTACTCACTTCCAGGCAATCCATACCTCTGTTAACCTTAATCACAACTCTTCAAAAGAAAAGCATAGTTTTTAATTTTTTAATGGATAATAATGAGTTACTTTGTAATTTTATTTTGTTATTGGTTACCAATATGGAAGTAAAGGCGGGAGAATTACTAGAAAAGATCAACTACCCATCTGATTTAAAACAACTTAACGAAACAGAACTTGAAAGAGTTTGCCAGGAGTTACGTCAGTATATTATTGATGTTGTTTCTGTAAATGGGGGCCATTTTGCGGCCAGCCTTGGGGTGGTTGAACTTACTGTTGCGCTCCACTATGTCCTGAACACGCCTTATGACCAGCTGGTATGGGACGTAGGCCACCAGGCATACGGCCATAAAATATTGACAGGCCGCCGCTCCGTTTTCCATACCAACCGCATATATAACGGCATCAGCGGCTTCCCCAAACGCTCAGAAAGCGAATACGATACTTTTGGCGTTGGCCATTCTTCTACTTCGATCTCAGCCGCACTTGGTATGGCCGTCGCTTCCCAGTATAAAGGGGAAACAGACAGGCAACATGTTGCAGTTATTGGCGACGGAGCCATGACAGCAGGTCTGGCATTTGAAGCGCTTAACCATGCAGGTATAGAAAATTCAAATCTTCTTGTCATTCTGAACGATAACTGTATGTCTATCGATCCGAATGTGGGGGCACTGAAAGAATACCTTACGGATATCACTACTTCCAGACAATATAATAAGTTCAGAGACGACGTATCTTCTGTATTAGCTAAAATCTCTGAACTCGGGCCTAACGCCCACTTCATGGCTAAAAAGATCGAAAAGAGCATTAAAGGCACGCTGCTTAAGAACAGCAATCTTTTTGAATCGTTAAACTTCCGCTATTTCGGCAGTATAGACGGGCATGATGTTAAACACCTGGTTAAGGTATTGCGAGATCTTAAAGACATCCCCGGACCTAAATTGCTCCATTGTGTAACAGTTAAAGGTAAAGGTTTTGCTTTAGCAGAAAAGGATCAGACCAAGTGGCATGCACCAGGCCTTTTCGATAAGATTACCGGTGAAATCAAAAAAACAGTAAGTGAAAAACCGCAGCCGCCTAAATACCAGGATGTGTTCGGCCATACTATAGTTGAACTGGCGGAACAGAATCCTAAAATAATGGGGATAACTCCTGCGATGCCGTCCGGTAGCTCAATGAACATCATGATGAAGGCGATGCCAAAACGTGCATTTGACGTTGGCATAGCTGAACAGCATGCTGTGACTTTCTCCGCAGGACTGGCCACGCAGGGCATGGTTCCTTTCTGCAATATCTACTCCAGCTTTATGCAGCGTGCTTACGACCAGGTGATACATGATGTGGCACTTCAAAAGCTGAACGTGGTATTCTGCCTCGACAGAGGCGGCATTGCCGGAGCTGACGGCGGAACACATCACGGTGCATACGATCTTGCCTTCATGAGAAGCATTCCCAATATGATTGTTTCGGCACCAATGAATGAAGAAGAGCTGAGAAACCTTATGTTCACGGCACAGCAGGAAGATATGGGCCCTTTCTCTATACGTTATCCTCGTGGAACAGGTGTAATGTCAGACTGGCGAAGGCCTTTAAAGGCTATACCTGTAGGCAAAGGCCGGAAGATCTGCGATGGAGAAGAGGTAGCTATACTTAGCATAGGTCATATAGGCAATGAAGTTGTTAAAGCCTGCCTGGAGCTTAATTCCGACGGTATAAATCCGGCGCATTATGACATTCGTTTTGTGAAGCCACTTGATGAAGACCTGCTGCACGAAGTATTTTCTAAGTTTGATAAGATCATAACGGTTGAAGACGGCTGTATACAGGGGGGCATGGGAAGCGCGGTGTTAGAATTTATGGCTGATAATAGTTATTCAGCAAAAATCACACGCCTCGGAATCCCGGATAAGGTAGTTGAACATGGAGAACAGAGTGAATTATGGGCAGAGTGCGGATATGATGCTGCAGGAATAATTACAGCGGTAAGAAGGGTATCGGTAAGCAGGACAACGAATACGATGGCATCGTAAGTTAATTAGTTCAGATTAACTTTTAAAAGGTTTTAATCCTGATAAGCTATCTATCAATATCATATATTTTCAAATACCGTTTTTTAACGGATATTTTCATGCTTTATAATAATTAAATTTGGTTCGTTAAACCTTTTTCCTGAACCATTAATTATTATAATCATGAGAAAATTATCACCTATTCCAGAATTGTTTCAGGCCAGTCCGTATGGCTTACAATTGAAAAGATTCACCTTCGCAATTCTTTTCATCCACCTGTTTATTCTCTTTTCCTGCAAAAAAAATGAGACTCCAGCAGAAAACATTACTACAAACAAATCAGACGTACCGGAGGATATTGTAAAAAAGCTACAAGATGCAGGATTTGATACCAGCGAGGGCTTAAGAATGTTTAAAGATGGGTATCTGGTCGAATATGATATCTATTTAACAGAGGACCAGATCAGCAGCCTTGCAGCATCTAAAAAGACTTCATCAAAAACAAACACTCCCGGAATAAGTCACTACGTAGCTAATAATCTAGTTTCTATAACTGCTGGTTCTATAAGAGAAATTAAAGTATATATGGATCCGGGATTTGGAACATATATGCAAAATTCTTTTGATGCGGCATTATCCCGATACAACGCAGTCGGAACTAACCTAACTTTCAGCAGAGTCACAAACTCATCTGAAGCTGAAATACAAATTATCTCTTTTTATGAAGTAAGCCAGACATTAGGTATAAGCGGAGGCTTTCCAACAGGAGGTAATCCAGCCGGGACTATCATGCTTAATACCTATTATTACAATAATTCCACAATGCGGACAGATGCCACAACCACAATTGCCCATGAAATAGGACATGCTATCGGCTTCCGACATACCGATTACATGAACAGAACCTTTAGCTGCGGATACGGAGGAGACGAAGGCCAGGCCGGAGTGGGAGCGACACATGTACCAGGAACACCGACAAGTCCTTCAGCCGGCTCATGGATGTTAGCGTGTTCAAGTAATACAGATCGCCCATTCACCAATGAAGATATAACAGCATTAAAGACTACTTATCCAAAGCCAGGAATTATCTGGACAATGAGAGAAGGCACAGTGCCATTTTTCGCTGATAACAACTTCGTAATTACCGTAAATGGAGTTACCAAGCTGGAAAACTTCGCAAATGCGCAGGGCATTTTTTCAGACTGTGCCAATGGCGACGTAATTACAGTAAGTCAATGGTTTCAAACAAGTATTTATCCATGGCCGGCAAGCGGCGCACTTTCCCGGTTAACTGTAAAGGTCGATGGAGTAGCTGTATACGATTCGGAAACCGATGGTCCGACCGGAAAATCTTTTTCCTTTACTAAAGAAGCCGGAAAGGTTTATGAAGTAATCAGTACGTCAACTAACAAAGCAGTAAAAATCGTTTGGTCAAATACAGAGAATACCAATCCATACGCCGATAGCAATTTTAACATCAATGTTAATGGCAGCACTTCATTTATCGAATGGGGAACCAATTCTGGCGTCTTCACTGATGCACTGGCAGGTAGCACCGTCACATTTTATCAATTTTATGTATTGCCTGACTATCAATGGCCAAACGGGACAAAAGCTCAGCTAGTTGTAAAAGAAGACGGAATTATCATTAACTCTAATTCGGCTGCATATAATACGCAGACCGAAAGGTCTTTCTCCATAGTTCTCAAACCTGAAAAAACGTATGAAGTAAGTGCACGGACATTCTTTTAGAATATAATAAAAATTAAAAATCCTGATAAATATTCCTGAACGAGCTCCTTAACCCAAAAGTTACCCACGTTGTTCTATCACTGGTTAAGGAGTTTGTTTCTTTCCTATAAACACCTCCAAGTTCAAGTCTAAGATTACTCTTCGGATTAAGAAGAAGGGAGAATCTGCTGTCAAGGTAAAAAAAGTTGGTTTTTAACCCTTGTCCTGTAGAATTACCGTATCCTGCCTCTCTGGTGTCGTAGGATTTAAATATATCTTTCCCGTAATTATTTAATTCTGACGGATCTAATCCATAATTAGCATAGTTTCCCTGAAGATAAAAGCCCCATCTTTTAAAAGAATAATTCCATACACTCAGAAGCTCTCTGAAATTAGCCCCGAAAGGATGAGCCAGAGACTGCCTGTAATTTCCATAATTAGAGATACTATAAGCCGATGAATAAGTGTAAGGCTTCGCTGTATTAAATTCAGCAAGAAAACCTAAATTTCTAATTTTAAAAGCATCTGTTACCCTAAATCCAGTCTGCAAACCGTATTTGTTCCCCCAGTATCCTTTGTTACTAAAAAATTCCCCGGCAGTGAATTCATCCAGTATAAACTGCCCATAAAATGTAAAATTACCAGCAAGTTTATATTTTCCATTAAACCCGATAAGAGCATTATCTGGCGAACCATTAGAACCTTCAATTGTACGATAAAAAATAAGAGGATTAAGATAACTAACATCAAAGCCGCGTTTAGTACCATATATAGGATCGTTATCAGCCCAGATAATTGATTCAAAAAAACCAACTGAAAGACGATTATTTACATTCCAGTCAAGATAGTGAAATGCCCCCCATTTTCTTTTAAAGTTTATATCGAACTCAGGTCTGGGAACAGGGATTTCGTTAAACTGAGCCCAGATGTTAACATATTTTACATTCCCCAATGTGGTGACGATCTTAAAAAAGGGATAATTGGCAGATACATCGGAAAGCAACATTGAACGGTATCCATCTCCTATAAAATTTTTATCTTGTCCCAACGTAAATGAGAAATATTTATTAGGGGTATAATTTAGAATAGCCGAGGCCCAGGCCCAGTCTTTTTTATCAGCAGGAGGCTGGTTGCTTGCTGTTTTGTCGTTTACGATCCCTGGGATAATCTGGTTCTCATTTATAAACTGAGTAAGATAACCGGGAAATACTCCCTGGTTTTCATAAGCACTAGTGTAAAAGCTAAATTTCTTACCGATGTTACCCTGAATTTGGAACCCTCTGGTATTAAGCCATGTAGTTTTATTCTGCAGAAAATCTCTTCCGATTTGGAAATCGGGTAAAAAATCGATATTAACATTAAAATCCTTTTCTCTTATTTCTATAAGATGCTCATAAAGCAATTTTCTCATTAACCATGAACGGTCCCGGGATATATCGATTGAAGGATCCACAATTGAATCAAAGGCAGCCAGCAAAATCGAATCGTCTAACTGAAAGGGCTTTATTGATGTATGAACACGGCTTTTTGGCGAATATAAATTTGAGTCTATCTGTTTGTAAAAACGAAAATCGTAAAGATAAGTTCCCGTTTGAGCGTATAGTTTAACAAAAAAGAAAGATATAAAAATAAAAAAGAACAGCTTTTTCATGAGTTAAACTTATAAAACGAATTTATCACAGGGTATAATTCATCCACCTCAGAACCTATAACTAACTCCTAAAGCTAATTGATAATTTAAAACATCCCTACCCGATACATAGAAGTTATTAG
>Ga0265780_10000807_pt1 | contig 46547 bp, 59 predicted proteins | sample P1T30metagenome_FD_192432 | JGI IMG/M metagenome (GOLD analysis project Ga0265780, IMG submission 192432) | Plant litter microbial communities from East Loma Ridge, Irvine, California - P1 T30 | ecosystem: Environmental > Terrestrial > Plant litter > Unclassified | place: USA: California... | reverse complement strand
GAGCATTGGATCGTCCGTTCATTGGCCATCCATACGCTTGTGAGGCGAACACTCGAGTATGGTTTGATGCGCGGATGCCCGTCAGTCCCGTCGAAATGCCAACACCAGTTCCATCGTTGAGATCGACTTGCGGGATTTTGAGAACATTCTTCCATGATTCGATGAGGCTCAGAACGAATCCGAGGTTCTCTGATGGAGATGTGAGTTCAATTGGTCCATTCCCGTAGGCGCTCTTGTTGACGTGCGGGTCGTAGTCCAGAGGTGTCTCCTTGTAATAGGCTACAGACTTGAAGTCATTCTCGAAGTTCTTCCACTCAAGGCCATCGTCTTTACTGACTTTAGCCCATTCATCGAAGACTGAAGGAGAACCACGACAGTGACCGAGATAGTTGACCGCAGAGCCACCTCCATAACCGCGACCCTGATGGAGGTACGGTGCGATACCATTCAGATTCGGATCTGCCTGGCATGTGTAGTTCCAAGTGTATGGAGTTTGCAAAAGAAGTGGTGCGAGACCCGGATCGTCTATGTTTTCGACTCCAGCAGTGTCGGGACCGGCTTCAAGGAGGAGAACATTGACTTTGGGATTCTTGGAGAGCTGTTCAGCAAGAACGAATCCTGCCGGACCACCTCCAATGATCACATAGTCAGGTTGGCCATTGTGAGCTGGCTGGGTAGGGTGGGGAACAGCACCCGTGAGATCAATGCGTGACAAAAGAGCAAGAAGTGAGGCACGTTTTATATTGTATAACATGTTTTCGACTGTTTGAACGCCAAACAAACTTTAAAAAAGCCAAAAACGAATCCAGTATGTTGCACGACGTTAACGAGCGTACCTTCCATGCTCAACCAGGACGGCGGATTTTATATGAATGGAAATGATAGGCAAACTGGATATTGTTACTGCAGAAAACAGATCCGTTGGGGTGTTCTCGCACGTGGCGCCCACGAGGCGTTGCAGCGAAGTTGGATTTTCGGATGAACTCAGCTGCCCAGGTGGTCCGTTGTTGACCTCAGTTCGGGCGCCGACCACCGCACCCAACCTCAATGCTCGCCTCAGTTCGCACGGTCTCTCGTGTTGCCCTCCAATATTACCTAATTACTGAAAGATATGTGATAGTTGGGGCTGTATAGCCTCGGAACCTTTTCGCGATCTTTTCACCGCGCAGAAAGCCGTTGACTTTATTCAGCGACGCATGCCATGCAGCCGATAATCGCTCACCATTTGTGCTTCGAGTTCACACATAGCGCGCATGTGTTACGGTGTGATCCCGGCATCTCGTGCATCCATCTTGCATGACCAGTCCTGTCCGCGTCCTTGTAATGGCTCCAACGGTATGATAGCCGCTGCTTCCTAGATGCATGCTTGTCACTAGCACAGAGAGATTTGTCGTCGGTCGCCGAACAACCTCTACACGAGGTGGCATGCAGCGCAGGCAGCAATGCACTGTTTGGCTAGCATGCGCCACGATTCACGGCTGAGACAATCCGTGCGTAGCTAGTTTGAGGGCATATCGAAGCATGCGGCTTATATGTAGTAACAGTTTAGGATGTGGTACCACCCCACTTCACTATTTTGAATCGGCGCTAATCCTAAACGAGACCTTTTTACGCAGGCAGCAACACCGAAAGTCACTCTTGCGTAGATGTCCGCAGCACATTTACTTATTGCGGGTAGTGGCGTACGTAAGTACCGTAGATGCGGCATTACCAGCGCTGACCGTGTTCGCAAGCGGCCCATGTATTTCCGTCGAGATGCACTTCGCCTCTATGAACTAGATCAGGAAGCGCAGAACTGTCCTATGACGAGCGAAAACCGGAGCCAAATCAATGCATGCTTACTAGGTATGGACATCAAACTTTCAGCCACAGCGCCTAGAGTGGATAACTTGCAGAGACCAAGCTACTTCAGGGACTCGATTGCGGAGCAGAATTCCGTATCATTCATAGTGAGCTATTGCAGTGTATCCACGTGCAACACAACCGCGAGTTAAGGACGTATCGCAGTCTCGCGGAGGGAGCAAGAGCCAGCTCTTCTCTACCAAGGAATCTCTCCACCGTCGTAATGGCCCCAGCTTTCCTCCTGACCAGGAACGTGGATGTTAACCAATTTCCCGTTTTGAGCTGGTGTTGCTTCGAGGATGATCCTCTTCAGCTCAGCAACACCAACCTCGACGGGGAATTCGGCGTGCTCGCCTCCCAGCTCAGTCTTGAGCCACTGTACAGCGTCAGCCTCTCTGTTTTGGTAAAATCGGGCGAGGTTGACTACTTACGCCAGGAGATACGCAAAGGAAGGTGAACCCCGCGTCTGCGTGGTCTAGAGCGTACTGTGCATTGAGCATGTGGAGTGCGGCCTTTGAAACTTTGTAGGCCTGCGTGGGGGCCATCTTGTACTTTGGCGCCCATGTTAGTGAGCCCATTGAGGACGAGCTGAACTACGGTTAGATGCGGCTGTTACCTTTCGCGGGTAACATACACGTTGATGACCTTCTTCGACTTGCCAGCCTCCAATAGGGGTAGGAAAGCGGAAGTGACTCGATGCACTCCAATACTAAAGGGGAAGGTAGAATGTCAGTGGGCATGCTCGACCATTGCGTGTGAAGGACCACCATGTAAGAACTAGTGGCAACATTGCAGTTCTACATGACTGGGTATAGCGAGTGGGCTATGTGGAAAATACTCAGAGGAGGTTACGTACTGTGCTCTGTTAGTGTGTGCCTTGAAGAAGAATACGGTCTCGGTTGTGGCTTACCACATTAGTGTCGAATATGTTTGCGAGCTGTTCGGGAGGAACCGTCCTGGTGCCGCCGGGAGCGAACGCTTGGACGCCAGCGTTGTTCACCAGAACATCCAAACCACGGCCACCAAGCTTTCCGGTGACCTCCACGACAGCCTTCTGGATGCTTTCCGTGTCGCCTACAGAAGCAACAACATGGCTAGCGCGGTGCGGGTGGGCGCCCAGAAGCTTCGCTAAGGAAGGACATTCACTGCTGCGGGTGAGCGCCACGACTGCGCCGACCTGTGAGACGGGAAGCTCCAGCAACTGCTTAACCAGCTCAAGGCCGATACCGCGAGAAGCCCCGGTGATTAGGAATGAGGCCATGTTTGCGCTATACTTGCTTGTTTGAATGAGTCCTGGTTGATTCAATTAACTGACTTGTGAGGAAGCATGCTCAGACTGAAACGCGCCTTGTAAGTAGGCAAGGCAGACGGGCATGCGGAATCCGAGGTGCGAAGTCATGGGAAAGGGTGAAGGAAGTATTATCCCGGAGGACGCCGCGCTAGGACAGGGTGAATGGTTACGCGAGGCCGCGTAGGGAAGGAACCCTGTAGATCTCGGAAGCTCGGCCAAGTCCAGCTAGCCCGATCGACGAAGACTACGGGGCTCGCCACGGTCACCAACGTGCAGGTCAACGTGTCCAGCGGGCGTCAGAACCTACCTGACCATACTAAGTGGGGACGCTAAGGCAATATATTCACAATACATTCTTAATATATTAAAATTTTTAAAATACTTAATATTAAGGTTAGAGTTAGCTTAGAGTTAGAGTTAGTTAAAGATTAGAGTTAGTTAGAATAAGTATTATTATATATATATAAGGTATTTTAAAACTTCTAACATGTTATAAATATGTTATAAATATATTATAGATATACTAGCTTTACTAGGCTTAGTGTCCCCACTTAGCATAGTCGGGTGGGTTTTTCGCATGGTCGGGTTAACTGTACCCTCAGCGGGCGTATCGAATTGATGGGATCCACGAGCCCGCGACAAGCTCAAAGCTAGCCCCATAAGCCCCGGCGCCGATGCACGAGACAACGACAAGCTCTCTTGATCGCGTCGTTGAAGGAAGCTTGTCATTTACCCATTAGCCCCTTAAGGATACATAAGCCGCCATAGGCACCGCGATCAACTAGCTGCCTCAATTGTCAGGCCACTCAGCATGGCCCTGAGCATCTGCATACGCCTATTAACCATCGCTGAATGGTCAAGCTCAGTGGTCATGTTCGCCACACCCTGTACATTTTCCCTAGCTCGGATTAGAAATGCCCGCTCGCCCAATTACTCGCAGAATTGTGCAAAACGGCGCTAATTATTTCTTGTACTGCTATGTACCTAGGTCGATTCTATCGTAGAGTGCACCCTTGCCCTTGCTTCCTTGCAGTAAACGTGTGGCACCATGGCACGGCCCGATGTCCCCTCCATGTCCATGCGAATGCGCATTGTGCATGCGGGTGCGGCTTCACTCAAGCGCACCGGTCTATTCGACACCCTAGGTCGTACAGGGAGAATCCGCAATGAACCGTGGGCCCTCTGATTATCGCTATCAAAGTAACCCATGCACCCCACATCCCGTTAGGGCAACCCGTGAACCCAAGGCTCTGTCTTATTGGCATCTGTATCCTGGTAGATATGCATGAGGCCCTCGTGGTTTCCTCACCTCAAGCCTATTGCTAACTTTCCCAAGATGCACGGGGGCTCCAGACGGTCGTCGCCCTAAGGTACAGTGGTCCTACTGCGAATCAGCGACTTGCATACCTGCGACAAGAGGACAGAGGCGGCATGAGCTGTGCAGATCTCGCCAGCCCCGATTTCTACGAACCGATGTGCCCAGACATTGTGTCAGTTTTGCGTTCATACCTTCAGCATTGCAGATAATATACGCCCAGCCAATCTTCCAATCAGCAGGGCCAGGTAAGTCTGTGAGGCTTCAGTGGATCTGCGCGTGTATTCCTTCGGGATTCGATACTAGCTTTCGGTCCCAAGAGCGTAAGACAATGGCGTCAGATTCCGGTTTCATGTTCCCTACAAGGCCACCGTCAGAACTGCAAGCCACGAATGCATCCTCAACATCAGCACTAGCCTGGTGCTGCTGTAAGCCCTGACGTAGGATTTCAGACACTGCAATTCTCCCCGCAAAGCCAATCCACATTTGGGATTCAGCTGCTGCGATTGCGGACCGAATCATAGACTGAGTATATAGATAACAGTACTACTAGGAACACGGACCGAATCAGATCTGGTGCATATAACCAACAAGGTTACTACGCGATACAGTCAATTGAACTCGCTCATTGCCTTCTCTTGTACTCATATATATTACATTGGACGATTACAGGTCGAATTCATACTTCAAATCCTCGCTGACCTGGGCCAAGATGACAGCCGACGACAAGCAGGTACGTATTTAAGGGTCAAAATATCATGGCACTGCTGACTTGGGCACAGGCTCGTTCCGAATATGCTACACCTGACTTGGCGTGTACTCGCTGCCGGGAACGGAAGATTCGTTGTGGGCGAGAGCGGCCCTCATGTAGTAACTGTGAACGTGATGGGGACGTCCAATGTGTCTACCAGAACCCTACAAAACGTGTGAATCACATCAAACTGCTGTGGGTCAAACATCAACCTGCTTCAACCGGGATAATCCTGACGAATAGATAGGTGCGACAGCTTTGAACTACTTCAAGGTCGATTAGCCACCATGGAAAGCAACATCACCCGCATTGCTGCCGCTTCAGGTCGCTGTACGGACAGTCATCACAGCTCCTCTGCAAGCCCGTTAGATCCACGAGCCAGACCGGACGACGAGCTTAATGACGAAACTGGCGAAGATGACGACCAGTCAGATTTCGACGACGCTTGCGACTCGCATATTTTTCGAAACAAGGTCGATATGGCCGATCGCTACCATGGACCCTCATCTTTGTTCGCGCTTTGTGGCAAATATCGCACGCGACTGCTCGGTGTATACAAAGAGTCCGATTGTGACAATCACATGCACAGCTTACTACACAACCTATGCGAAGCTGCTGGCGCCCTGGAGCCTTTCCCGTTCCATAGTGATCCACTCCTTGGCCAGCTCATTCCAAAGCAGCAAGCCGTCATAGCCGTTGGCCACTTCCTGCAGCACCTTGATGTTAGGACAGACATCTTCTCGGAAGCAAGCCTGCTTGCCAATCTCGAGCGCATATATTCACAACGACCAGAACCCGGTGATGATGCATGGGCTATCTGTTTCAGAGCTATCGCACTGCTTGTGTTAGGAATGGAGCTGTCGGCTCAGGCGAAGACTGCACTGTTTGGCGATTTCGCACGTTCCTTCCTCCCTAATCGTGCGGCTTTAGTAAACTCATCTTTACTGAGTACTCCAAGGTTGATCAACGTTCAAGCTTTAATACTATTGGTCAGTGAATAGCCCTTTATAGTACTCCGGAAACATGCTGACTTTCGTGATAGAGCGTTGCGATGAAGCAGTTCGATCCACCTGGATGGGCAGATGTAATCTTCACTCATGCATGCATGCTCGCAAGAACCATGGGTATTCATCACGTTCGGCTTTCACTTGGTGAAGCTTCTGCAGAAGAGAAACTTGAGCGCGCCAAAGTTCTTCGTTCTTTGTATGTTCAAGACAAGAGCTTGTGTATTACAAGCGGAACAGTTTCTTGGCTACCGACCCACGACTGCAAGCTTGCTTCTCAACTGAGAGCGGCTGTAGAGCGTCAAGCTCCGTACTCTGACCGCATCCGGCTTGCCCTGATTCAAGATGATGTTTACAAATTGACGCATGCCACGCGTCGGCGCAAATCTGGTCCGAGCAACAAGTCACAAAACCAGGTGAGGTTCGCGGAACAGAAATTGAGCGATTATGCCAATGCGGTCGGCCTTTTCGACCAGGAGCCGCCCTACTCCGCACACCGTACCCTGATCATCCTTGAATTCTTGGCGACCCGCATAATTGCTCTGCAACAAGGTCTAGGGCTAGACCATGCGGCACAAGTCCGGCGTGATGCAAAAGCGAGCTGCTTGCTGCTTCTGATTGCTCACGGAGAAACCGATTCCGGGTCAGTTCAAGCCTTCCAGAGCTTGATGGCCCCAGCCGCCCCACCTGTCAAGAAGAACACTACTGTCGTCGTCAACAACGACACAATTCCATTTGGAAGTCTCTTTGATTCATTCTCAGTCCCGGCGTTCTTCGTTTTGCTCGAAGATTGCCTCCTGACTACAAAAGAGCCGGGAACTCCTCCAGCTGCCGCCGAACTTGACCATCGAGCCCTGTTACAAAAGGTGTCCGATTGCTACAATCTCCGCACAGGACATTTGCAGTCAAACAACTACCATCGCAAGGTATCTAGGATCTTTGAACAGCTCCTAAATCTCATAAAACTGCACGACAAGACTCAACAAAATCCGTTGGAAGCAACAGCCCCGATAGTGCCGGTGGCGGAGATGCTCCCACTACACTTGATGTCAACCATGCCACCTTATCAGGCCGATCTCAACGCTTTCGCGAACTGCACAATGCCACCAGTACAAGGACAATTGTCCGCATTCTTGCCGACCCCGTCGCCAAGCACGTCCATGTCTTGGGACAATTGGCTGACCATGCCTCCTGGGCCAGGCCTTACAGCATCGTTAGACGGCGCAAACTCGGGAAATCTTCAAGGGCCAGAAACTGATCTATTGGCCGAGATGTTGGGTACATCTCACCAGCAGACTTCGCGGTGGTCAGTGTCTGGATCGGACTCCACTAGCTTACGGAAACGAAGAAGGACGCACGAAGAGTCGACCGAGGACCTGGACGGAGAAGTTCCCAGTCCGTTGTCGGATTTCCTTATCTCCGGTCAAGAAATTCCGTTTCATTTAATATCGTAATCGGCGTTAAGGAAATAGATACCACTGCATTACATGAGTTAACGAAAGTTTAGAAAATAATGATATTCATGGCTATGTCTTCAACAAACTATGGCTCATTTGCTCTCAATGAAAGCTCAATCACAGAGTCCCAACTGCCCTTTGGCTTGAAGATGCGCGTGAGTTCCAGACGCGGATCCGCAGCGCGCACGACTTCGCGCCACTCTTCCTCACTGCGCTCTTGTGTGTTCAGCATCTGCAACATCGTAACGTCCACGTTCCTAAAAACAAATTGTTAGCAAAAACGAGTCTCCTTGTTCCATGCAGCAGCATCGGGCGCTCAAAACTCACCTCATGTACCGCTCAGCGATGCTCGATTCCTCCTTGTTCGACGGCACAACAACGACTTCGACCAGGAGAATCTTGCTCTCGGGCTTCATGCCCTGCACAATGTTCTGGATGATCTTGGCCGAGTTCTCAGTCGACCAGTTATGGCAGATGTGACGCATGATGTACACATCGGCCTTGACTGGCTGCGGCTCGAAGAAGTTGTGCGGCATAAAGCTGACCCGTCCGGTGAGCTCTGAGGGCAGCTGCGCCTCACCTTGCTCAACCGTGTGCTTGTAGTCTTGGACCACAAGCTTGGTCAAATTCTTATGAGCTTTCGCAAGAGCCACGCTCATGAAGCCAGAAGAACCACCGACCTGTATCGCATTAGTTCTATATTTTCAGATAAGCTTGTGTTCTCCAGCTTACATCGACGAGAGTGGCATTGCCAACTTCCGCCCACGGATATCCGCGAACGACATGCTCGAGACTATGTCCATAGTCCTTTCCAACACCCTCCATAGCGCCAAAAAAGCGTGCCTGTTGAGCAGGGTGCTGCTCAAGATACTTGTAGATGGGATCTCTGGTGTTGAAAGCGAGTCCAAAGGCGCTGTCTTCAGGAGCATGAGAGCCCTGGTATTTCTTCAGTGCTTCCGCGAGCTTAGCTCCAGCGGGGAACATTTCCTCAACGCAGTGGCCATACCAGTCCATCATGGCCTTGTTGCTCAAGAGCAAAGCTGAAGAAGCTGTGTGAACCACATGCTCGGGGCCGTCCTCGCGCAGCACGCGATTGGTCGCAGACTGACGCACGATGGCCTTTACCTGGGGTTCGGATAGGCCCACCTTGGCGGCGATCTCCTTGTATGTAGCGCCGCCCTCGACGGGTATGGCTTGCAGAAACTTGAAGTGGTAAATGCACTGCTGCACGGAATTGTCGACGGACTGTAGTTGAGATAATGAGCTGACGCTTCAAACTTTATGCTTGTCATACTTACACCCCAGCAGATGCGTCGAACCACTTCACCGGGTCCAAGAATGAGATCTTGGAGCGTCCTCGTGTCGTCCAGGATGGCGACGCGGGCGGCTTCGATCTCAGGTGCATTAGTAGTAGATGGGAACTCTTCTTCCGCACCTTGTTCGAACGAGAGTGGTTTGGCGTTCGTTTTTTTCAGCCATTTCTCGACGATTGCGGTGTTTTTGGCGATGTTTTCGCTGAGGGTCTGGATTGAAGACATCGTGAAGGAGGCTCGGTTGCAAGATTCGGATTGCTGTTGTCGATTCTAGATTTCCTTCGCCGTGATATCTACTTGATCATATGAGTTCTCGTCCTCCCTACAACCATTGCATCGCTGCCATCACGCTGCGCGAGTACGGACGGGCCCCGGCCGCCGAAGCATACTCGGCTTACGGGGGGATCAAGGATGACATCTCCGATGCAGCGCAATCATTGATGGTGCAGAGATACGCTTTGGAGTTGAGTGGCAGAGCGGTGCACGCGTCACAAGTATTGCGTTTCGTTGACTGCGTGAGAAAAAAACGCTAAATTGCGGTTTTGATCTGCCTGTTCGGTCACCTGGAGGTATTCGCGGCGCTTTTGAACCCCAATGAAACCCGAATAAGCATCTGAAAACCTCCAGCACACTCTCAACTTAGCATTGTGTTAAACCAATACACCCTTACTGGAATCGCAATGCTTCCTGCCGACATCCAACTGCCGCCATACCAAGGCCACTGCGCAAAATTGTCAGTCATAAATGGAGCCAGATCCTTCATGCGCGCCGGACTGCTCGTGGACCCACCTCCCAAAAACCATGAACATCTAGAGCTGGCAGGGTATTGCTTCTTAATTGAATCACAACGGCTTCGTCAGAAGGTCCTCTACGACTTGGCGTTCATGGAAAATGTGACGACCCGCGCGCCCCCGTTATTACAGCCCATGCTCAACAACAAGGACATCTTGAGAATTGAAGAATGTCGCAACATCGCGACTGTGCTTGAAGAAAATAATGTCAACCTCGCAACGATACATTCGATTATCTGGTCGCACGCGCACATCGATCACACTGGCGATCCATCCGTCTTCCCGCCCTCGACAGAACTCATTGTCGGTCCAGGCTTCAAAGCCAACTACATACCGGGCTATCCGACAAATCCTCAATCACCAGTGCTTGAAAGCGCGTTCCAAGGTCGAAGTGTACGCGAGCTCGACTTTTCCATGAGCTCAACAACTATTGGCGGGTTCCGAGCCATCGATATCTTCCACGACAGCTCGTTTTGGGTCTTGGAGACACCAGGTCATACTGAGCATCATATCAGTGCTCTATGTCGGACAACTGAAGACTCTTGGGTGTTCCTTGGTGGCGACGTGTGCCATAGTATTGCGCAAGTTCGGCCAAGCGCGTTTCGACCGCTACCAGAGACAGTTCCAGCAGATGTACTGGGCAAAAGTCCGCCGCATGAAAGTTCTTGTTGCGCACATCTTCTACAGCACGTGAGGAAAGGTGCGTGTGGTTCGTTTTTTGGTCTTGCGCCAGGTATGCAGGAAGACTTGAATAAGGCACATGACACGCTTGAGAAACTGAAAGCCTTTGATGGGAGGGATGATGTATTGATTGTGATCGCGCACGACTCTAGCTTGTTGGATGTTCTTGAATTTTTTCCGAAAGATATGAATGGATGGAAAGACCAGAGCTGGGCAGAGAAAGGTAGATGGAGATTTCTTCGAGACTTTGAGAATTGATAGTCCCCTTCAACCCATGTAATAAACATCAGTGAATTTCCTCGCGTTGTATTTACATCTGAAATGAAACACGAATTTTCGTCTACTAAATCAAACTGTGTAGAGATAAATATTTGCGATGTACAGGTTGGCCTTTTATCTTTCACATGATATACAGCCTCGTAAGCGCATCGATTCCATGACTATTCACAAGTGCGCTTCACACCCGAGTACCAATACAACTTGCCAAAAGGCAGCAGCGCAGTTTGCTCTCCGCTTTCCAGAACCCACTCGCTTAGATCCAGACCTTTCTGACGAGCCAGGAGCGCCCATGTCTCCTCCGCGGTACGACCTCGCGTACAAGAGACATACCCGTCCACAGCATAAAATATCGGAGCGATCGGGATGAGGTAGGTGAAAAGGAGGTGCGTTGGGGACCAGTAGAAGTCGTACAGTGTGGTGAAGAACACCGATAAAATGACGATTGTAGTGTTCAAGAGGGAGGGGATTGTTCGGTGCGTCATCTCAAAGATCCTAACATGCGAATTAGCTTGAGTCAACATCCATGATTTACAAAAGATTGCCATTATCGAAACGCAAGCGCAGCTACACTCGATCCGTTTTATTGCACATCGAACTTACATGAAAGCATCCGTACTCTGCACCGCGCTCGACAGAACCTTTTGTGCCGCATCGTCCTTGAAGTGATGGAAGCACAAGTTGAAGATTCGACACTCCTTCGTTCCTGGCTTTGCCATTCTTCGTGGTTTTGTAGCGTCGACCGGTTCCCTGATGAACGAGATATGTTCACTGCGCTTGGCAATGGCCTCCCAAGCCTTCAGATCCGGCCAGAGATCAGTGAGGACAAAGTCAACAGGCTTGTATCCGCTAGCCGTCAGTCTTTCGTTCATTTTCTTTTCCAACAACGGTGTTGGACCTCCAGCGCCGGCGCAAGCATCAACAAAGGTAAATTTAGATGCAACTTCCGGCCCACCAAGGGCTCGGAGGAGAAGGTCGCAGGCTTGTGTTGCGGGAGAACCATTCTTGCTGTTGGATGTCTGCCACATGCGAGCCAAGGCTCTATGGGTGTGTTCTCGAAGCCATGATGGGCACCAAGACTGATCTTCGATTTCGGCAAGGTGGAGACGAGGAAAGAGTACCCAGCTAGTCATTTTCAATAATGACACGTGCGTTGAGACGTATCTGAGACAGGGAGGAGAATTTTGTGCTTGAAATTCTCCAAAATAGCAAGTGCCCGCCGTATTTTGGTAATTTGCACTCAATATGCGGCTTCTGAAGCAATTCGTGGAGCGTCGCTGCTCGGCGCCCGAGTTGGAATTCAAGACCCAAAGGTGCGGTGTAGGCACGATCACACTCATTTCTCCCCCGCCGACCACATTCATAGTCTCCGGAATTTTTTTCTTCGCTCGTCGGCATCCAGCAGCATATCGCCCAATTCCGTGCTGTTCCATATACTTTCCCGGGAATCAGACAGAACTAGAACACCTGTAGGAAGCAGCTGGATATGCTCAGGCATAATACAACAGGGCAATGCTGCATAAGAAGTATCCGAAGCCATATAGGCTTGCCTATTCTAGGAACAAAATGTGATAATGCCGAAATGCATGTCCTTCTGGCATGTGTATCGCATGCGACATGCTTTCTACGCAGTGAGCAGGGCATGAACAGCCTTGCTACAATCTGGAAATCAAAGTAACGTTCTATTGGTAACCTCTAGTCTCATTTCGAACTTTGACAAGTCAAATATCTCAATTACAGTGCTCGACAAGTGGTCATGTCACGGTGTTGCCGTGAAATATTGTGACTGCTCTTATGATGGACTCATCAAAACTGAATCAGCTTGCAGCAACATAGTAGTTTAACCAGAAATGATGAGAAATAGTTAAATTTAATGAAAAGCGCATTTGCTGCCGAATTGTGAATTTCTATATGTCCAATGCCAGTGCAACAATACAGTATAATACATGCCTAGAATGAATCATACGGTCTTCTTGAATAAGAGTAAAAGATTCATGGAGGTTGCGCAGACTTCTGGATTTTCACCAAGGAAGCTCGTCTGGAGAAAGCCAGCATGACTGTTATAGCACCTGACCAGACATGCCATTAGACTTTGACGAAAAGCCCTAAGCCTCCCTTCCAGACTCTAAGTGCCGTAAAAATTGCTCCAGCAAATATGGCAATGGCGCCTCCAAATATCCAAAGGTTTTTAAAATGTTGATCAACGTGCGAACCCAAAAGTGCGCCGCCACCAAGACCTGCTGGGAAGACGCCTAAGCCAGCCAAAGCCAGTCCCATACCAATGCGCGTACCGATCTTAGATTTGTCTTCTATAAGCGTAACGAAGACTGCGGGCGGGAGAGCGAGGAAAACGCCCTCAAAGAACCCAAGTAAAAGAGTCGTCGTGACAATGCCGCCAGCTGACACGACTGCCGTGTTGCAGAAGAGAAGCGCGCCCACGATCATAGCACCTGGAAGACGTCAGTATATTAAGTTCCATGCATCAGAGACCAACTCACTCGGCATGATAACGTTCAGTGGCCCTATCGTGTCGGACAACCAGTTAGGCAGAGTTCGACCGAACATTGATCCAGCGTTTAGGATAGGAACGAGGTAGAAGGCCAAGCTTGTATCGACGATACCAGAAGCCTTTCCAAAGTACGATGTGTAGAATACTGTGACATAGCAGCTTGTGAAGCCCATCATAACCCCCGCGACCGCCGTCATGAACTTGGCATCGCTAAAGGCTGTCCAATCGATGGCCGATCGCGCCTTGGATGGCTTGGTGCGCACTTCCATGACGGCAAATGGAATGATCAAAGTTGCCAATGCTGTGAAGCCTAATATGCGTACACTCCACGCGAATCCGACTTGGTCAATCAGCTTATAGAACATGATTGGGTATATTATACCGCCTGTCGAGCTGCCGGATGCTGCAATGCCCAAGGCCAATCCGACATTGGAAGTGAAGTATGTCGGCAAGATGGCCACAGCTGGGATGTAGAGACAACCACCACCGATTCCAACCAAGAATCCTTGGGTTAATATGGCTTCCCAATATGTTCCAACTAGCGAGAGCAGCATATGACCAAGCACGACGCCGAGGCTGCCTACGATAAGCAGCCATCTGAAGTAACCACGGTCGTACAAGGGTCCAGCGAATGCACCAGTTGCGAGCATGGCGAGAGCTTGAATCGAGCCAATCCAAGCTATGTTAGAAGAAGTGGTCTTGAACAGTACGCCAGACTCGTAGTACGTCTGATAAACGCCAAATCTATACATACGTTAGCTCGTACTCAACCGACCAAGTGAAATCACCCTACGTGTTCAAAATGCCCCAAGTATTGAAGTACAACATCCATGATCCAAGGACTTGTAGCCATGCTTTGAGGCCACCGTCCGGTGGTACGTCTAGCTCATCTTCTTTGGTTTCGATAGCTACTGGTAGAGTAATTGTTACTGAGTCTCGAATTTTGGCCTGAGGGTAGTCAAAATGCCAGCTTCCAGTCCTGGTCGGCGACGAAGATGAATGAAGAGCAATTGCAGACATGTGGACGTATGCGACGATGCTTCCTAGCCTGCAGATGTGACTACTGCTTGAGGTTTGCTATAGATGTAAGCTAAAAACAGTGTTTCCCAGTGCGGCGGTGCACTCACGGGCCGCACGCCATCTCCGTCGTGAGCCCGTGTTTTCGGAATCCGGCGCTAAACGCCACTGAGCATTCGGCATCCAATTTGAAAGTCCAGGGTGGCTTCACAATTGCAGACAGAACGGCCGATGAAACAGGTATTATTGTGTCGCTATGCTGTTCCGCGGTCGCTGTTGTCACGACCTGTAACTTGCGAGGTTTATCGCCTTCCAGACTGAGAGGCTCACCGACATCGCATACACCTCGTTGATGAGCAAAGTTTATATCGAGTAACAACAACCACAAGGCCTGAGATGCGGGTTTTGATGGAAGCTGTCGAAATATGGGATGCGATGGTTCGACGCGACCACATGTCGCAACGCGTGCTCACATACCGGTAAGCACTAGAGAGGTCTTCCTCTCTCGCGCAACTGCCGGTCACATCTCAACCACCAACACCAGCCACGCAACATGTAAACTACAGGCCGCGTCATCATCGAACTCGGCGCAAGAGAAACAGCTGAAGGTTGTTGTTCAAGGTCATCGCTCACATTGTACGAATCAACCGCTGGCTTCCACCAATCATAGCCCAAAGAAATCTTCAACCAAATCCAAAAAGGAGATTTTTACTGTAGGGACTCTTAACCGAAGGCGATCACGGCGCCATCGGCCTTTGAATCGGGCATGGTTCTGCCGTACAATTTTTCGGCATACCTTCTCTACTTCACATTGGCGACGCGGCAGACTTGGCCCAATATGACTACACTTGGTTCACTGAGCACATACTCGCTAGTTCAGTACTTCATCTACTCGAAGAGATTATATCGGTCGTTCTATGGTAGACGTCCATGATCGATCATCACCAAGAACCCAAAAGACTGCCGTCTTGAACACCGACTGGACTCAGGCCAGTGACCGGTTCGGCAACAGTAGAAGCGAGCGTTGCACCGGCGGTGAAAGGGCGACGTTTATGAAATCCCAAGGTGCTTTGGTTGTCAGAGTGTACATGGATTTATGCGCAAAAAAGAGATATTCGGTCGCCAGTCATCATGCTTGATGAAGTGATGCCGCAACATGCGCATTCCATCCTGAGTCCATGACAATGTGGGTACCGCTCCGGCTGTTGACTATGTTCAAAACGAGGCTATTTATTCGCCGCATAACTCTTTCTTCTGACCCAGTATTCAAACCGACAAAATACGAGACTCGCTTCTTAGGGCTATCACGCATTCGCAAAATGGTCGAAAAAGCATTGTGCTCGCCCCCAAACGTGGCAGGGATGAGTCAGGAACAGTGCGACTCTGGAAATGCATCAGCTGCATAGGCGACAGTGGTCATCGTCCAGCTTAGAACACACTGAATTGTTAAGATCAGCGAGTCCTTACCCACAGTATGATGGCGTTGAGCTCTGAGTACACCCAGCTCACCAGCATCTCATACGCACTATCGGGTGCAACTGCGCAGTTCGTTTTTTGGAGACAGCATGACACGCATGTCATGGCGGTGGAGGGTCTGTGGGGCGGAATGCTCGGTGAAGCTTGCATTGATATCGAGATACCGTCTGTGGAGCTCGATTAATATGAGCTGGGACGTGTGCCGCATGTTCAGCAACGAGTGCTAGCAGGCAAAACCGCTTGTCGAGGCCCTGTTTCCACTAAGTATCGAGCTTAGGGCCTGAGGTTGGCCGATGCCGGACCGTAAGTTAGTAGGCTGGAGGATGTTCCGAACGACCATGCGAATTCGATCACGGGAACTCTATCTGATCCTCCCGCCCACTCAACATATGTGACAATGCTGTGTGTGCAGGATAAGCGCCAGGTAGACATCGCGATCGATCGTACTGCGCGGCGGACACACCGTATTCATCAGTCGTCCGGTAGATCCCGACTGGAAGAGTAAGGCTGACATGCTAGGCGCCGGACAAATCGCTCCGAGATTGAAGTGGTGGTTCGAACTCTGAAGTCCACCCATGGCCCGTCTGGTAGGGGCGCCCTTTGCGTTTCGGGCTGGACCGTCCGTAGAGCTGTTCAACAACGAACACAACCCCAAGCGGTTGAGTCAGGATTTTGAAGTTATTCCATCTTGGCCATTTAGACAGGACAAGCAAGGAGGTGGACGAAAAGCACTCTACGACAGGAGCGTGGTGTTTCCAATCTTGCGCACATGCTACGAATTCCACCAATTGATGAAATGCTGCTTGTCGCCAAACGGGCTGCGCGCGTCTTGTGCGCCTTGCCGATGCAAATCCTAGCGCTTCGTGCCACGAGACGAGAACTGACAGTTGTCGGAGCAATTTATATTGCGACTTTGCGGGGTACACCAAGTTGTCAATGTGATGGACACGCAGGTTGTTGAACACTGTCCAGGAGGTGCATGACTCTCCCGCTTAGCACCTGAAGCGATTATGCACGCGTCCCGGCGGGAAGGGATGCGGTTAGCTTGCAAAATCCATTACAGCGATTGGGGGAAATTTCTCGAACATGGTATTTGAAACATCGCGCATCGCGGGACGGAGGACGCTATGCCGTTTCGGTCCGATACGCGAACTTAGGATGTTTTGGACAGTCAATCAAGAAACGAACATGGGCCAAAGAACCATTTTCTTCCGGCCACACGTCTGCCAGGAAATGAACGAATCCCTCCCCCAAGAGTCGCCAAGTTTGTGAGAGGTGGCACTGTTCAGTTTCAAACAATGCGGTGGGCCCTCCTAGTGTGCCACACTGATTGTGGACAGGTCGATCACGAAACCTGGGTTTGAGAGCTTCTAGAAGGGGTACTATCGTTCTTATAAGACTGGTGGACGCCGGAAAAATGTACTTACTCCATCACGTTCATTCCAGGCTTGCATTTGCTTAAAGTCTCTTTTTTCGCTATCCACACTCTTGCTGGGCATTGCCTTCTTGGTACATACCTTTCACGCAGATCCCTTGTTCAACTTCGACAGTTTCATCTTCCATAATCAAAATGCAGTTCACCATCGCCACCATCGCCGCCATTGCTGCGTTCGTCGCCCCCATTGCAGCTGGACCTGCAGTGAACGCTCCCGCTGGCACTTTCAGCCTGAGCAAGCGCGGTGTCCCAATCCCCGCTTCCAAGGGCAATGTCGCCCTCAAGGCTCCCCAGACCGTCTCAGGTACCTTTGATGGTGGCATGAAGACTTACGGCCGCGGTGTGTCATGCACTGGTCAGGCTGAGGGCGGAGACGAGGACGCTGTCTTCATTGTTGAGAACGGCGGAACTCTCAAGAACGCCATCATTGGCAAGGACCAGATCGAGGGTGTCCACTGCAAAGGATCCTGCACAATTGAGTACGTTTTGGCACTTCTCAAACTTCTGGAACAGTCACTGACAGATAAACAGGAACGTCTGGTGGGTCGATGTCTGTGAGGATGCTCTCTCCATCAAGGGCGACGGTGACGCCACTGTCCGTGGTGGAGGTGCTCAGGCTGCGTCCGACAAGGTTATCCAGCACAATGGCCAGGGAACTGTCACCATAGACGGCTTCCAAGTCTCTGACTTTGGCAAGCTTTACCGTGCCTGTGGTAACTGCAAGAACTCCGTTTCTCGCAGTGTCGTTGTCAAGAACGTCAAGGCTTTCAATGGAAAGACTCTGGTTGGCATCAACCCCAACTTCGGGTAAGTCACGCCGCTCTAGTGGTTCACATCACATTACTGACTTCCTTTAGTGATACTGCCTCCATCTCCGGAGCCTGCGCCACCAATGTCAAGACCATCTGCGAGGAGTTCAAGGGCACCACCCCCGGCAACGAGCCCGAGTCCGTTTCCAACGGCCCCTCCGCCAACTGCGAATACACTGAATCCGCGATCAAGGCTTGCTAGACGCTGGCAACAATACTTTGGATCACCTGAAGCGATGTACATCACATCTCTTCGTGGTAGTATGGTGCTTCCGCATCGATGGCTCTGAGTGAGGATTCTTGTATATACTTTCAACAACTTTACATAGCATATGCGGCGCATGCGCCGCTTCTTTTCACCCTCACACAAAGATTTCACCGTTCATCAGTTGTGATGTTGCCGTTCATATGAGGGTGATGGAAGAGAACGCGTTGCCTCATTTCACTCTCACGGCCCAGTAGTGTCAAGGACGCATATCTCCATGTCAGAGCCCTCTTCGATAGGTTTCTGCACGGGCACAGAGTACTCGCCTTTTTCCCAAAAGCTGCACGAAGCATCAGATCAAAGATAATTGGAACGTAAGAAGCACGATATCCTCGAATTCGCAATGGCGCCGACGACAGAAGAAGGCAAGCTTGCGGAGCACTTGCAAAACATATTACCTCTGTGAGTAATTGAATACTGAAAGGAACCATACCACCTACTTACTGTGTGTAGTCTCCAAGGACCTTCTGCAAAAGTCGTCGCCGGTACAGCCCCGAACATTGCAACCTGGTACATCCCGCAGGCCCTGCTCATCGCCAACTCCGAGTACTTTCATACCGCTTGCGCAGAGCCTATCAAAAAGGGAATCGTGCGAAAGATCGTCCTCCTCGACTGCAAACCAGAACTCTTCCAGCCCTTCGTCCAGTGGATGTACTTCGCCACTCTACCAGCCAGCGAAACCTTCGGGCCGTGTGAAGAGTTCCAGCTGTGGAGTCTTGGCGACAAGCTCGGAGCGAGTGGTTTCAAAGACACATTGATGACGGAGATTCACTCGCTGTTTGCATTCGACGCTTCGCGCCCGAGTCCTTGCTTCTTCACCACGGAGGAAGCTGAGTGGTGTTGGACCCAGACTGAGCACGGTTCTCGACTTCGAAACTTCTTCCTCGACACGTTTCCACAACACTGGACTTACCTCGTGGAGTACTCGAAAAACAAGACAGCTTGGTTGGGCCTGCTGGCTGAGCATCCTGACCTCAGTTCTTTCTTGCTCTCTGCTCTCGCTAGCAAGGACGTTGGCCGGGAGGAGGCGCTCGACACTAAGCCAGTGGCTGCGTACCTCGAGATGCCCAAGAACTAGGTGCTTTTGGGAAATGAAGTTATTAGAGGGTCTGCAGACTGGGCGTTAGACACTGGAGAGCTTTCGATTTTTTTTGGGATATGAGCAACGCTATATTGGAACTTGGATAGGCATGACGGGCAGACAAAGCTGACCGCAAAGTAACTGCTTGCCTTGATCGAAAATGACGCAGCTTCTATTCTCCTTCATTTACCTCTACTTGGTGATCCACAACGCTATCTCTCTTACCCCAAACCAGACCCACAAGTCCAACTTCACCCATCTTTCAGCGCCACCAAGCCTCACTTACCTTCGCCCCACGCTAAGCCCATGATATAAACCACCTTCTCGTCCCCGCATCTCTCTTCTCCTCTCCATCTCTATTTCCATCTCCGCCATGCCTCAACTCCGGGAGATTCCCCTCAAGCCAAAGCCACCCTTCACCCCAACAACTACGGGCCTTGGATCCGCATCGGGAATCATGAGTCTCCAACGCTCAACAGCCCTTGTAACGCCGCCTGCAACTCCAAGCATGCCTCCTCCCCGCTATCCACAACCCAAACCGCCTTCGCAAGAACTCATGTTCCGGAATTTGTACGACGCACCCTCCCAACCACTTCTATCTTCTCTTACTGACGAATTGATACAGGATCCGCGGTCCCGCCCTCACCCTGCAAGTCTCCAGCGAAGCATACGTCCTCCCCATCGCGCTTCTATGCCACCACTCCGGATTCCTGCAGGAGGAGATAAAGGGCATAAGCTCGAAGCGCAAGCTCGAGTCCGCGCCAGAAGAAGGAGAAGAGAAGAAGCGCAAACTCGAGTCCACGCCAGATGAAGGCAAGAAGAGTAAGAAGCGCAAACTCGAGTCTCCATCTCCGTGTCCGTCCGAGAAGGAAACCAAAGGAGAAGGAGAAACATGCAAGCTCGACGTCAACGAAAAGCAAAAGCAAAAGACGGAGGAAGAGGAAGAAGAAGACGGCGGAAGATGCTTAGTCTTGAACACCCCCCTCGCGCTCTCTCTCCCCCTTACCTTCGCCACCCCCGACACATTCTCCCTCTTCCTGTCATACATGTACAAATCCGCATACACGCCGAGCGTCGACGCGCTCCCGCCAGCTTTCGCCAACACGTGTTTATCCTCCAGCACGCCAAGGTCCTCGCCCTTCCCGCTCGCTCAGGATTTCATACCGCCTTCGATTCACGCCTGTCTCCTCGCCTCCAAGCTCCGCAGCCCGTCGTTCCTGAACCATGTGCTCGCGCGCATCTACGAGGCTATAGGCTTGTACTTCCCGCTGTCGCCGACCCTGATGAATTTCGTGTGGGTGCAGACGAAGTCGCTTACTTTGGGTTCTGGGTTGAAGACGGTGGTTCCGCTGCGGAGATTGCTTCTGGATGTTCTGATTGCGCACTGGCCGAGTCGGCGGTTCGACATTATTGCGCGCAACGATCCGGCGGCATGGACGATGCTGTTTGAGGCGCATCAGGATCTGAGGCAAGAGTTCATTATGGGACTGCAGGGCGGTATTAAGGTGAAGGAGGCGCAGGGGTAGTTTGTGGGGCTGGGGGAGATGGTGAAGGTGGAGGGTTAGTATTTTAGTATGAACATTGGAGTTGGGGGTGGACTTTTGTATTATTATGGGCTGCTATTTGCCATCTGCGTGGCAGCTTGGTGGGTATCTTCTAGGCCAAAAGCCTCAATTCCGTCGATCATGGCCCTCCTGGCCCCGTCAATCTGCTCTTCCATGTCATCTAAAGTGCGCGCGCGAGAACCTTCAGCCCTACTTCTAAATGAACGTTAGCATGTGAAAAATGTAAAGCTGGATAGCCTCAGTGTGCCATAGTATCACCTTCCGATGATACTATAGACACTAAGAGTGATCAGGACTCACCTTCATCTCCTCCTCCGCCACCTTCTTGTTCCTCCGGGGAGGGATGTCGATGAGCTTGACCATACCCGGCGTCACCCGGGTGATGGTCATGGCCTTGGCGACGTGGACGGTCGGCTCCTCGTCCAAGTCGATGCTGGAAGAAATGGAGATGAGATCGTTGTCTTCCTCATCTTCCTCTTCAACCTCTTCGACCACCGCCTCACCTCGAACACTAGCCGCGAACGGCTCCCACTCCTTCTTGAAGGCTTGATGCTCCAGATACATGCCGGCGACCTGGGCATCCATGGCCTTCCTGATGGCGTCATGGTCATCGCATTGCTGGCGAAGTCTCTCGAGCTCCACCTCGAGCGGGGTGAGTTCCTGACCTTGAATGGCAGGAAGCGGCTTTGCCTTGCTGAGCGCAATGGGCGTGCCGTGAACGGCGAACATGTCTTGCTCAGGTGATTCGAGCTTGGCGGCTTCGAGCTCCGCGTTGTACTTGAGGATCTTGAGCTCTGCATCGTACTTCTTAACTTCCAGCTCTGCGACGCGCTTCTTAGCCTCGAGCTCGGCGACACGTTTCTTAGCTGCGAGCTTTGCGACGCGCTTCTTGGCTTCGAGCTCAGCTTCAGCGACATCGAGGAAGCGGTCTTCGACGACTTGGAGCGGGCCGCGACGTTGAACTACGCCGGAGTGCTGCGCCTCAACCTTGACGGGAGTACCTGGGTGCACATGGAATTCCTCCCACTCATCTGCAAGCTGAAGACGACGCTCGCTATCATGGTCAACAGGAGACACATCATCTGGGCCGAGCTCATAGAGTCCGCTAGTCTTGATGGGCTTGAGGGAATCGAGACGTCGAGGAAGGCCTTGGCTGGTATGCGGGCGGTACTGGTCAGTTTACTCGTCGATGACATCGAGCTCCGGGTTGCTCTCGCCGCCACGGTAAGCAGTGCTCAAGCTGTCACGTGAAGCCTCCGTAATCGGCGTCAACCTATCGATCTTCTCTTTCTGCGCCAAGTGCTTGTTGACCGTCTTAGGGTGCGATCGCTGACGAGGGGCGGCCGACTCTTCAGAGTCTGAGCGCGCATTCATGTCGGGGTGGTACTGCATCGGGCGGCCCGTCTCGACCATACCGAACCTATCAACAAAATTAGTCTCTAGCTCCTCGATCCTCGAAGCGGTAATGTTCGGCGGTAGAGTCAGTGTGTAGGGTTCGGGCTGTTGACGGGAACGGGTCGGGGAGAGCAACATTTTCTTGGCAGTCTTCATGCTAGAGCCCCAGAAGCCGGTTGGTTTGGTTGCTTCGTTCTCTTCGTCAGTAGCAAACTTCTTGAATGCGGTCTCGTCAAGAGTACCAAGGATCTTCTGGGCCTTGGAGGGCGTAGCTGGTGGCAGCGGGGAGGTCACAAGTGGACTCTGCTTGTGGGACGTGTTGATGGAGAGCAGACCATGCTTTGTCTTGGTGTCGGTAGCCGCGCTCGAAGCGCTTCCGGTAGTCGGGGCGGGAGAGTGATGGCGAGGACGCAAATCAACTTGAGCATCGCCTGTGGGGGGATCTATTGTTGTTAAAAATGCGTACTGATTTGCGTTGAGTAGACTTACCGAAGTTCGCCATAGACTGCGAGGCCGGGAGGACGTCCGCGCCTTCCTGAGCATGAGTGGCAGCGGCATCTTCATGTGACTCTGGCTCTGAGTCTGCGTGGAATTCGCCAGACTCGCCGCCAGCACCAAGGACAGGCAAAGTCTGTGATCGAGGCACCGCGTTACGTGGGGGAGCGCGAGACAAACGACGCCGCTGGCCTCCAACCTTGGCCGCTGGTTGCCGTGAGGGGATGCTGTTGCCAGCCATCTAGAACGAGTACTTTTGGGAGCGGTGTGCGGATAATGCAGGCGCGAAGATGGGTTGTTTGCGGAGGTGGTTGCAGTAGGTTGTGTGGGGGAGGGGCGATCGGGTCGATAAGGCGTGGGTGTTGCGGAGTCGAAGCAAGAGCAAACGCCGTGACAACAAGCAGCAAATTGGGCAAGAGCGGGCAATAACATGACGTTGCCAGGCGACAAGGTGAAGAGAAAAATATGGAAGCAGAGAGAGCATCGACGTCATGAGCACATTGTGAGGGTACTCATTCACTTGAGAGAAGAAAAATTATTAGGAGAATTAGTGATTAAACAGAGCAAACCGAGAGTATCGACACGAGAATGAAGAGAAGAGAATGTGTCTGAACTGTTGGAGAAGACTAGACAATATATGAGCGTCGAAGAGATGTCTGTGCAAACCAACTTCTAAGGGTATACTACCAACAGTGGGTGCCAATGCTCGAGTCTGTGTAACAGCCGCATTGTTGGACGCCATGCCTAAATCAAGCTCAACCTCGAGTTGCACAGGCGATCTTGTCTCACAGCGCCACACCCACCCTGAAACCACCATGGACATGTGTAGATGAAAGTTGTTTTACCAATCTCTCTGTTCATGCTCGCCGACCAAGCTTGCTTTTGAGCCTCCTACCCACCGACCGCAAACAACCCGTGTCCTCCTTCTAGGACTCCTCGTCATTTTTCTTACCTGTGCTCGGTTTCGTAGCTTGTTCGCTTCCCAATCCGGTTTTCAGCACCTCTGGTGAACTGGGCACACTCTTGTCTAGAGACTGCCTTGGTCCGAGACCTACTTCGCTGATGTTGCCCGATGGCGTTGTAGGCGGGCTTGTCGTCTGCTTGCCTTCGGGTAGTAGATTGGATGGACCACCCAGCGACTGTCTGGAGTCTTGTGATCGGACCGACCATCTGTGGGACCTGCTACTTGGACTGACACCCAGGCCACGGTGCACTTCAATTGGAACGGGGGCGGGATGACGGGATAGGAATTCGGTAATCTCCGCATCGCTAGTGCCTTGCGGTGTCTTCGGCTGGTTTGACGGGGTCGGTGGTTTGGGCGTGTTCAGTTGCAGGAATTTCTGTATCGCGTTACGGTCGTCGTTGTCATCGTCCTCGTCGCTGGTGCCACCAAGGTATGTATCCCAATCACCTGAGCCAATACTACGTGTGCTGTCCATGGTGTTGGTGCGCTGTGGGGGTCTCTTGAGGTTCTTCAATGGTGCCAGCTCGTCTGGTACTTCTCTAAGTTCACTGTCCGTGCGCTCAATTGGGGGCTGTGAACTATGCTGTCCCTTCACATGTTCGCCATCAGCATCGACAGGTTCAGTAACAAGCTTAGCACGATCGATAGCTGGCTCTTCTTCATCTCGTGTTTGAGCAGAGTACGTGTCCGCGAAATGTGTGTCGCAGAGATGCTTGACGACTGGCCAGCCGTAGGCATTGGCAAACATGCGGCGAACAATGATGTTGTTGTGCGCATCAGGCTCTAATCGAACGAGAACCTTGCGCCAGGATAGATCCCTATGGTAGGCGCGCGCAATCTTTTCTTCAACACGCATCTGACCCTCGTCTGCACTGGCGGTGGACTCAGTCGTCATGGCGCTACCACCCGACATTGAACGACCATTGTTACGCTTCTTTGTCGGTGGGGGTGGGATGTCCTCTGGGTGATAGATTCGATCATGAAAGATGGTTCGCGCTCGAGTTGAGGGATCCACGATCCATGACTGAGGCGGTACTGGGGGGTTGATAAGGTCGCCGGCAGACTCAAAGATTGTCGTCTTCGGCGGTGCCCGAGAGCTCTTTGAGCTGTTGACGGTGGAGTCGCCACGCGTTGCTTGAGGTCGTTTCTTGTTCTCTACAGCATGTGATGATGAGCCAGATCCCGACGCCTCTGCCTCATCATCCTTGTGGACCGTCTGACTCCGTGTGAACATCTTCTTATCTTTGGTAGTGTGCTTGCCCGTAGGACGGATGTAACTCCACCACTGCATCAGTGTATTTTGCGGCTGGAAGTATTGATCCGACTCTTCGTCAGATTCATCGTTCTTCTTCTGTCCCTCGGAATACTGATGTTGTGCAGGTCCCACCACTGTCTGTGTCTCATCGTCCTGGTTTGTGGTGTCGGCGCTCGGCAGCGGTACGCTTGTGTCATCTGGGTGTAGAGAAGGAGACAGTGGCCCTTCGCTATCGTCATCGGAGACATTGGCTTTTGACGTATATGGGGATGCATTCTGTCCGGTCAATTGACCGAAACCCCAGACAGCAACAGTCCCGATGAGTCCGTTCTCCCTGCGCGCCTTGTCGACTCGTTCGAGTCCTCGCCAATCAAGGAAGAGTAAGCAGCTTGTGCGCAAGGGTACGATGCCATCATTGACGACGTTGGAGTAGAGTGTGCGATTCCTGAACATGCGCAGCACGACGTGGGCCGGACCAGTAGGCAGGATGCGGAGAAGGGGCTTTGCGCCAGGGTCTTCATGGTCGTGTTGGCTGGCAGATTGATTTCCAAAAACACTGCTCATAGCAGTCCAGCCACTTTTGGCCAGGGTGGGTGTCCTCCAGGTAAGTCCTAGGTCCTGTCCCGTGCGGCCGACCAGCCCAAAGTCCAGAGCAAACTTGACGTACATGGGATTCTCATTACTCAGACCCAACATGGGAGACGCCATGCAGATGAAGTTGATGGGCTTGATCTTTGTAAAGAATTCAGGAGAATGTTTGTGGATGTAAGCAATAGCGTATGTCTGCACGAGTCCGCCTAGAGAGTGCCCAATGAAGCTGATACTCGTGAACTTGTACAGACGCTTGTCTTTGGAAGGCGGAGGCCGCTGGACGGTACTACCGTCGTGCGCCGGTATGCCTTCGTCGGGCTTGTCCTTTACCGGGGAAAACGTGTTCGATATTTTCTGGCCCACAGACTTCTTCATGGGCAAGAAGGGCTGGTCTGGGTACGTAAGTTGCAGGACATATTTGGCGAGTCGCTTGCCGAGATACTGGATGCCTCGCTCGGTCTTGATGACGTTGCCGTCGAAGCCGCGGACAACGACTTCTTCCTCGTCATCGTCATCCTCCTCTTGAGCTTCGGGCATCTCATCCTGGCCGCCAGACAGGGGCGCAGTGGAGGTATCTTTTGCTTCGTCTGAGCTCTTTCCCGCCTCTCTTTGCTCGCGCCGGCGCTTCCTTCGGTCCTCGCGTGCTTGTCTTGCAGTCGCATCGATGCTCTCCTTCAGGTACAGCATGTCCGCACCCAGGTTGCTATGCAGCCCGTGTGTTACGAGCACAAGGTGAATGTGCTTCTGCTTGACATTCTCTGCAGGCTGCTCATGCTGCTCGTCGCCCGACTTCCGCTTCCTGCTGCGATCCTCGTCCTTCAGCTCCGGCAGCTCCGGCTTGTTCCACAGACTGGTGGTATCGTCTACGACCAGCTGTATGGCTTTTGAGTAGACGCCCTTCCTCTGCGCGGGATGGTGCGAGACATGTTTCTTGCTGCCCTGCTGGTGGTCCGTCACCTTTCCGGGCGCTCCATGGCTGTTTCCGGTCACGGCCGTGAAGCCAAGATCGAGTGATCGCTCGTCGCGTGCCACGAGCAGCTCGTAGTGCACCGACGCAGAGTTGGAGAAGATGATCTGCGAGGCGACCTCAATGATCCACGTCGCGCTCAGAGGCGATCCGTCGTCATTCCGGCTGTTGTCGCCATTTCGCATGTGCTCCGGCACAGTCAGCTTCGCGTTCCAGTGGCCGCCCGCCTTGACATTGGGCTCGAATTGGGGGTTGCCGTAGATGCTCGAGTCGTCATTCTTCCTGTTCGGGTTGAAGGTGGAGGGGTACGCGGAGACGTGGATGGTGTAAGGCCCGTGGAGGTAGGCGGCGCGCAGCGGGATGGCCGACGTATTTCGTATGCGCACGTGGAGGAAGGCGGGCGAGGGCAGGATGCGGTCTTCCGAGGGCGTGTATGTTACTGTATAGCTGCGTGCGCGTCTTAGCACTCGATCCGAAGCACGCTGGACCACTCCCGCGGCGCGATGAGACAGGCCAGCCAACTGCCGGTACGTACCGCACCACCTCGCCGACTTTGACGCTGCCCGTCTGATGCAGCAAAAGCATCTTTACGGCGCGGCGTCGCTCTGCTTCCTGCTGCTTCCGCGACTGTGTTCCGCACAGAAAGTACGAGGGCTCGGGTCGTGTGCGCCCCTCGTCCGGGGTTTGGGCGAGATGATATGTGCGCGGTGCGAGCAGCATCTAGCATCTAGCGGATCTCCCGGACGGAGACGCGGCCAATGGTGAGATTCTGCCCCAAATGCGTCATCCGTCATCGACCGTCGATAGCTGCGGATCTAACGGCGCCGTAGAATGCAGGCCAGGAGCTGTTTGTTATAACGTTTGGAAAGCTTAGACGTCTGGTGGTACACCGGCTCAGCGCTGCACAACGCGAATTGTGAAGTACTACTTACTATGTCGGACGAAGTGCACAGAATAGATAACGCTGCCGGAATTGATCAGATAGTTCACAAGATATGAACGATTCGACTTGGTCACGCTGCGCGACTAGTCCAACGTCATTTGCTCGCGTGGCTCCTGTCCCGGCCTGCATAGCGCGCATCACGCGACGAGCCTCCATTTGTGCACACGATCCGATGGAGGTCATTTGAGATAGGGGTAGATGGTCGTCTAAAAGCAATCTTACAGCACGCCACAACAAGTACACAAAGCCTGCCAGACACATCACATTTAGGCGCTTCAGTTGTCGAGTGTCCTTCCTCGCCCATGTAGGACAATGCTAGCACGATGGAGGTGGAATGATGAAGGTGGAAAGCCGGACGCTTAATTTTGTGAGTATTCGAACGCAAGTATACAACTACAATAGAAGAAACAAGAATAGAATAGTAGGAGAGTGGGGGAGAGTTGTAGCTGGGTAATCCAAGACAAGAGAAACGGAAATATGAGAAAGATAAAATCCTTGGAATCGCTCACATCATCCCACCGCAAAATGTCCATCTCTTGAAGTCCCCCCCTAACGCCATGCAATGCATCATACATCTCCCACAATCGTGTAACATCTTCAGTTATACTGCCTCCCCCGCGTACTCGCCTCCGCTGCCGCCGCCTCTCGTGCCTCTTGTACTTTTTTCATTATCCTCGCCTCACCCCCACTCGCCCGCCAAAACACATCTGTTCCCCACCTGACCATGCGCTCCGCCGCACTGGTCGGACCGTCCACCGCGGGCCTCACGTCGAGAAAGAATACCGGCTCACCCGTTGGCTCTGGGTCGCCCTCGTAGTAGTCAATGACATAGCGCACCTCTTTACATCCCTTTGAGTTGCAGCGCTCGACAAACCAATCGTGTCTGTCGAACGGCGGGGCGGTGCCGTATTTCTCTGGCATAGCCCAGCCTGCCCACTGCAGGATTTGCGATTTGGGCGTCGGTTCGGTGGGGCGGCCAGTGAATCGGAGGAGTTTTGGAGGAGGGATATCCGCGTCGTCCCAGGTCGTTGTATCGAATGGGTTCTCTGCTGTGCCCAGGAGATGGTTTGCGCGCTCTTCGCCCTGTTTGCAGACCCGGTAGCCTTCCGCTATGCCCTTTGAGAAGCGTCGTTCCCAACCCATGATCTCGGCCCAAGCGCCTTCGTTGAGGAAGTTGTGCACGGAAACCATGGATTCAACGGCGTCTACTGGAGTATCGGTGTAGCCTTTTCGCAGCATAGCGTTGTACATTTGCTGTGGGGAGGGGTATTCCCAGAGTGAGCCGTCGCCCTTGGGTATGGTGGATTGCTCGCGCGAGAGGGGAAGGTCTTGGGTCTGGATGCTAGCTTTTGAGTTGTCGAGTTCAGAGAACATGTTGTTCAGAGGGTTTAGACGAGAGAGGAGCCCTTGCTTCTCTGGGGCGTCGTCTGAAGATGGGGAGGCGTTCTCTGGAGGGACGTAGGGACATGCGCCCTTGGGTACTTCTGCTTTCGCGGGCGGCGACGCTTTCTTGTGCATTGGGCATGATGGCTAGAAACACTGTCAGAAGCGCATTCAAACTGTAGAAAGCATTGGATGTACCGGAGGCTCTGCGTTGCCTCGTGGCATTGGATGCGGCGCAATCGACGCAGCCGGCGCCGACGTTGTAGTGTCTGCCCAGAACCAGCCCATAATGAACAGTCGTGTGTAAAAGAAAAGAAGATGAGGTTTGAAGGGCGAAACTGGATGTACAGCTGAAGTAGATATGCCAGAGGCGGAGATTGTCGGGGAAGATGCCAAAGTTTTTGGCCGCTCGGAAGTTGCAGGGTTCACTCGCATCGTCATCACGGTCATCGCCGCCATCTCGTGCACTCCGATTGGCTAAAGTCTCAAAAGCGAGTGAAAACGCAAAAAGTGTCAGGATTGGCGATGTTTTGCTGTAAGATGATAATATTTCATGCTCAAGTACTTCTGCTCTTGGTTTCGACGCGAGAGGTTAAGCAACATATTCCTGTCCGTCTTTAGGGTGCTGCTGCCTTTGCCAGCTGCCCAGTTCCTCTTGAGCTAAAGATTGCCATGATGCCAAAGCTACCGTAGAACAAGACCATAGGGTACGCGACGAGTCCTCTCATTGAAGTCATGCGACCTGAACAAAGATGGGTCAGCATGTAAAATATTGGACGTCAAGACAGCGAAGAACTTACCAACGACTGTGAACATCGAGCTGGACGAGTATGCACACCAAGTGATGGCCAGACTGGTGATTAGATAGCCGAAGAGGCCGTCTAGCTGAACAACTATACCGAGCATTGCAACAAGCACAAGCGGCAGTAAGCAGTATCCCAAGACAGAGGCTGATCTCGAGTATGTCAAAGAAGAACCGAGATGTGATCCATGGGGCTGGTTGTGATCGTGTCCTGATCCCACATCTGCTGGGTTTACAGGTGGTGACATGAGCGAGAGCACCTGGTGTAGCAGCACGGTCCCTACGAAAGCCAGCCCTGTTTGACAGTCAGTGGTCGTTCCGTGTGCAGTTGTGTTGTACATACCATAGATGTAGCCGAAATGAAGCTTTCCTGTCAACTATAATACCTTAGCTGTATCCTTGTATAGCTCCAGATCCCTTCAACATACCAGCAATGATGTGCCGAAGATGAGGAAGAACAGTATGGGGCCCGCGACGTCGCTGTCGTCCATGATATGCTGGTCGATCCTGCCGAACGGATTAAGGACAGCCAAAGTCTATTGCTATGTCAGGCTTGCCACAGGAGCTAGGGTAGAGGATGAGCCGACCTTCATCTTGATATGGCTGAAATTCACGCCCAGCTCTTCCACTATAGTTGTCAGCTCGCTGGTCGTATTCGCAGGCTAGGGTCACTAACATAATGGCGGTTCTCCTTCATATCTACGACATGTCAGCAGTGTTCCATTGCTCTGGCAATTTCACATACCCCTCTGTGCCAAATGCTGCAAGCCAACCCGTCCGCAGCCCCGACGCACCCATGCCCATCTGCCCACTCACCCCCGGTGCGCTGAACCCCGCGCCATATTGCGATGGATATGTCTGAGTCGAAGGCGCGCCGTAGCCTGCTTGGAATGGTGTCGAGTGTCCGGAAACAGGCTGATTTGAGAAGGACGAAGAATAGAATTGGAGGTTTTGTGGGTTCCCGCCGCCGTATTGTGGACTCTGTCCGTATCCGTATTGTGCCATGTTTGTGAGATTGAAGCGAGTGAGGATTGCGTTCGATGGTAGACGTCGAGGTTGTGCGATCTGGCTAGAAGCTTATGTTGAAGCCTGGTGGAGCTTCGGCGGGATTGGCTTGAGAACCAATGAGTACGTGGAGCGAGCGGTGTACGTCACAAGCGCTTGTGGGGTCCTAAGGGACGGATCGTACGTGAATGATATTTCAAGGAGTGAGGTGAAAGAGGACCAGATACAATGCTCTGGAAGACGGGTAGTGCTTGTCGTGATGTTGGGAGCTCAAAACGGCACGCGCATGTTATGTGTCGCTTCCAGGGTCGGAGCTCCTCAGCCGCGCCAAGACATCTTTGAACAAAAAACCAACGAGTTCTCAGACAATTTCGCATTAAGATCACGCGCGAGCTTTGCAGATTTGGTTTTATATTAATTTGGAAAGGATGAGAGGGGTATCTAATTCTATCGTCATGAGGAGAGTCGTGATTGTCCCAAAGTGAGCGCCATGAAATATCAGTTGTCGTAAATCGTTACCAATAGCCATACATGCATAATCTGCACTTTCAGTACAGGTTGAGTGTTCTTCGAGATGTGTAATTGCACCAATCGCACTACGCTCATATCAGCATACGTACATCTCCAGAGGGTATGATCCCATACCATTGTCTCTGAAGAGGCCTCGTTATCTTCACGACAGTACTCATTGCCGCACTTCTTGCATTCTCGAATGAAGAGCTCTTTGCAGCTTAGACACGTATGACCGCAGCCGAAACAGTCACGTCGGACGCCGACAATCTGTACACGAATTGGTCAGCCTGTTTCTTTGCAAAAGGTGGAGCACATACCTTGGCGCGCAAGTGTCAGGTTGTCCAGGTCATGTTATCCAATAGTGGTCTCCAAGGCCAACCAGTGAAACTGGTATCCGGAATCCAACTACTTGATGACGTCCGAGTGGTAAACCGTCATAGCACGCCAAGGCATGTAATATCATCCCCACATCCCGTCTCCTCCAGCGCCGGCCATCCATTCATCCCTAAGGCAGTGCTGTGTGCAAAGACCCATATGTACCTTGATCGTTTGTTTGGGAATCAACCGTGTCTGTCCGTCGGTATTGAGTGTCTCCAGGAGTTCGGTCTGTTGAAGCTCGGTGCGTTGTGCTACAGTCGAACCAGCATAGCATCCCTCATCCCACCATTTGTGACAGCGCTCGCACCAGCGCCCCTTGAGACAGTCTTCGCATCGCACAAATAAAGGCGGCGGGCTTGAACCATCGATGGTGTATGGCTTTTGAGCTGCGCGAATGGAGCTCCAGTGGAGTGGGATTGGGCTCAGCAGTGGGAACTGCGCTGGTGACGAGTGTCCGAAGGTGGCTGGCTCTTCAGGACAAGAATGGCAAGTCTCGCACCCAGAAGGACCCAGAGCGACTGTGGCGATTGCGGGGCGAAGGAATGAAGCCGGGTGCGGTATGCTACTGGCAGATCCTTCTCTGATGTAGGCTTTTGCTGGGTCGTGTCGGGGACCCCGGCATAACACAGCATCGAATGCTATGATGCCCTCGCACGCCTGCAGAATCTCCGCCCAATCTGAACAAGGACGCTTTGTTATCATTCTGCCCGAAGATTGATACCATTTGTCTTGCGTCCGTGCCAGTGCTGTGTTCAATGCATCCGTCGACTTTTGATTCCATTCTGCGCCTATCTGCGCCCCTTGTGATGACATGACTCCTCGCAGATCGGGCGATGCAGATCGTTTCGCAGGCGATGCAACAAGCGGGGCGGTGTCGCGAGGACCGAAAAGGTAGATGCCTTTGACGCGTGGTGTCCCTGCTGGTCTGGACGGGCGCACTGCATATCGTAGGTACTGCTGAAGCTTTCTCTCGTTCAAATGCTTCACTTCTCGGATCGAAAGGATGCGGACGTTGTATCGGTCCTCTGTGATCAGCTCCTTCACACACTCTGCTGTTACGCTGAGACCATCAAGCACTAAGGTGTTGACGTTGCGGAGGACGTGCTGATGCTCGAGTTTCGAGAAGATGCTTCGTAGTGGCCCTGAGTAGAAATCGTCCTCGGTGAGTGATTCGTCCATGCGCTCCCGTCGCCAGTTGTTACCGCCAGAATCCAGTAGCTCGTTGATAGGACATATTGCAGACTTGATAGGAGAAAGATCCAGATAACGGAAGGCTTCTGGAGACTGGCGGATAATGTGCCGAAGCGATCTGGAAGTCTTTGCCAAGGCACACAGAGAACTGATAGGTAGATATGGGGCGGTTTGGCGCAGGATCAATGTGTTGGTCAAGAGATCTACCAGGGAAGTCGGAACATGGTCAAGAACAAAAGAAGCCATGGTGTGTGTAGGAACACAAGCTGGCGAGAGTTGCGGAAGATTAACGTACTTACCAAGGCTTTATGAATATAGTGTCTGCAGCCCAGACGGGCACGTGTCACAAGTCTGACACTGCTGCAGATGGATATTGAGAATGAAAGCAGGGCGGGGGGTGAAACGCAAATGGCGTAAGGAACGTCAAGGCGATGGTGGTGGGATCATCATGTACCCTGTAGGAGATCTGCCAGCCAAGCTTGACAGCTAGCATGTCAGGGTCCATTCGCCGACAACTTGAAGGCGAAGTCGGCGCTCGAGACTCTCTGGAATATTCAGCTACTCGTTATACAAACTCTGGAGCTTCACATGAACTTGAATGACATCAACCGAATGTTGAAGCATTGCAAGACATGTAGCATCAGACTGTGGGCGTGGGGCTATAGTCGGTGTTAGCAATGCTTATTGCCATATCGAAACTGAGGCGCCGCCGATTGCGAGCGCCGATTGCGTTATGATAATGCGTGTAAGGCGGTGAGCGGGCCGATGAAGGCCTTGGGCACTTGATAGGACGAAGGTGTTTGCTTCTTCAGGCATTCTACTGATGAAGTGGTATTCCGCGAAGATGGCATCCGCTATGGACGCGTCGACGTCGCGCGGTTATCGATAAGGAAGGCGATGCCGGTGATGACGCGAGGCTCCAGGGTCGAAGCTTCGAGCAGAGAGTCGCAACCGATTCGTCAGCCAGAATCACCCTCGAGCAAATACAATCCTATTTTTATATCACGACAATGTTGATAACCTCGACCTTTGTCTCTACCCCACCTTGACTCAACCATCGCCATGGACGCAGAGCCCGAGCCAGCGGAGCTTAAGTGGTCGGCGCAATACACCCTCTCATCGCGCAATACACAACTGCCCGGCGACAAGATACTCCTGCCGCCGTCCGCGCTGGAGCAACTTCTCGCTGCGGCACCCATGGTCGCATTCGACAACGACCGCCCCCACATCACATCCTTCGACCCCTTCAATCCATATACTTTCAACGCCGAGCGACAAGCACGCGCGCAGTTCCAAGATCGCCACCAGCAATTACCACATCCACTTACCTTTCGGATAGTGAACCCGGACAATGGGAGGGTGCTGTACGCAGGAGTGCGCGAGTTCTCGGCCGAGGAGGGAGAAGTTGTGCTCAGCAACTTTATAAGGGAAGCACTTGGTCTCGAAGTGCAATCAGCGGAACCCTCACGAAAGGGAAGTCCAAATGGCCACGACAATCAAGACGAGGTCATGGAAAATGGCGTCGAGCAGCTTGTTGTAAAAGACACTGCTCCCAAGATCACTATACATGCCAAGCAATTGCCAAAGGGCACCTTTGTCAAGCTTCGGCCTCTCGAGGCAGGCTACGATCCCGAAGACTGGAAGTCACTACTCGAGGAACATTTGCGCGCCAACTTCACGACCCTTACAAACGGCGAAGTGCTCGTAGTACATGGCGGACGAGGAGCCGGTGGCAAGCGTGAGGAATTTCGCTTTCTCGTCGACGGCTTCAAGCCTGAGGGGGATGGTATCACAGTCATAGACACCGATATTGAGGTTGATATCGAGGCGCTGAATGAAGAGCAAGCGCGAGAGACACTCAAGAAAATCGTGGCGAAGCGACAGCGAGCGCCTGGGACAAGCTCGGGCAGCTCAGCCGGTGGCACCATCGACATTTTCAAGGCACAGGAGGGACAAATACTGGATGGCGAGTATGTTGACTACGAACTACCATCGTGGGACAGGACACAAGGATTGGGGATAACGTTGAGCGAGGTCGACGACAATCACGAGATCGACCTCTTCGTAAGCCCATACTCCTCACGACAACAAGTCCGTCCTCGAGAAGAAGAGCACGTCTTCGCAGATATGTCGAGTCGATACCCGAAGCGTATACGGTTGCAACCCACGAATGTGGAGCTTGACGAAGCCGAAGCTCTATACATTTCAGTACGAGCATACCCTTCCGACATGCCTTCAAGCGAGCCCAAAACATTTCGCCTTGGTGTCTCCATGTTCGACCCGAAAGTCTCTCCTTTGACGAATGGAGAGTCGGAAACGGAGGTTGTGCATGGCGCAGACGAAGTGCAGTGTAAAAACTGTAATCAATGGGTTCCTAAATCGTCCCTCTTCCTCCACGAGAACTTTTGTCTTCGGAACAATGTTGTTTGCCCTCAGGGCTGTGGTCAAGTTTTCCAGAAGCGGTCGCCAGATTTCCAGAATCACTGGCACTGTCCGCATGATACCTTCACAGGCAGCACCCCGCTAAGTCGGCAAAAGCATGACGCCATATACCATACTCCACAAACATGCTCCTCATGCGACATCGAATATCCGTCAATACCAACTCTCGCACACCACAAGACCACGACCTGCGCAGGCAAACTCATCCTTTGTCGTTTCTGCCATCTGCAAGTTCCACAGGAAGGCGATCCCAACGAGCCCGCAAGCGCCGAGCTCTTGCTCTCAGGCCTGACACCGCACGAACTCGCAGACGGTGGTAGGACAACAGAATGCCATCTCTGCAACAAAATCGTGCGCTTCAGAGATATGGAGACTCATCTTCGACATCATGATCTCGAGCGTCTATCTCGTCCTGCACCGCGCGAGTGTCGCAATATCAATTGCGGTCGCACCCAGGACGGCGTCAACAAAATGGGCGACACGCGTGCTGGTACGCGCAAAGGTCAAGGTCCCGGCAACGAAATCGGCCTGTGTAGTGTGTGCTTCGGACCTCTTTATGTTTCCTTACACGACCCAGAAGGCAAAGCATTGCGCCGCCGCATTGAGCGCCGGTACCTATCGCAGCTCCTGAGTGGCTGCGGAAAGGCCTGGTGCAGAAACGAGTATTGTCGCACCGGACGCAAGAATCTCGGACAAGACGATAGAAGTGTGCCCACGAAAGAGGCAATCCCACTTGTGAAGCCGTTCTTGGAGGGCATGGATGGGAGGGGGTATGCTACGCCGCTGCACTTTTGCGTCGATGAGAGGGGTCAGAAGAACCGAACGCTGGCTGAGATGATGAGCGCGGAGAAGGGGATCGAGGGTAAAGGTGGATTTGGTTTGGAGTGGTGCATTGCTGCGCTCGAAGCGGAGGGTGGGGATCTTGAACGGGCTCGGAGTTGGTTGAAAGGGTGGGCGCCGCAGCGAGTTGAGGCTGGGCAGTGATGATCTCAAGAACATATAGAGGAAAGCCGATTGCATAACCGGAGCAAGCATAGCATATAGACAGGAGAGATGAGATACCCAGCAACGAAGTAAAGAGAGTTGACCAATACTGCATTTGTAGATTTCAATCTAACCTCTCACGAAGTTGCCCAAGACAAAGTTTCCCAGAAACGAGTGACCTAAACCCCATACAAGCCTATCCCAGCGGGCTATAGCTGATCCAGTAAAATATATACAACGAACATGACCAACAAACGAAAAGTCCAAATCCACATCCACATCCACCGACCTACACCGCACACCAAGTCCTACTTGCTGTACGTAAACCACCCAATCGTATTCGGATACACACTCAGATTGTCCGACCACTTGGCCTTGTCCTGCCGATCAATCGTAATCATCTGCTCGGCGCCCACCTGATTGAGCCCAAACCACTGGACGCTCGACTCGCCCTCGATGCTGAAGATCTGATTCTGGCACAAGCGCGCCCCATTCGGCGCGTCAGGCGAACTACACGAGACGTCGTAGTTCTTGAAGAAAGAATACAGGCCGCCGCCGTAAATCATCACGTTCCTGGTGTCGAGCACGCGCAGGCCGTACGCGTCGCAGATGCCGCCGGGCGGGCACGCGGCGTTGTAGTCCGGGTCGGCGAAGGCGTCGGAGCGGCCGTAGGGCTGGCTCTTGGCGTCGGGCGAGGGCATGTAGTAGGGCGTTTCGGTCTGGATGAAGCCCGCGAAGATGTTCTGGGCGTTGTTGAATTGGTACTGGTATAGCGCGTGGTGCTCGACACCGCTGGCCCAGAGGAACACGTTTTGCCCTTCGACGTGCATGCCGCGGCCGGTGAAGACTGAGATCTGCGTGCTGTTCCAGTCGTCGAGGTCGTGGTCGGCGGTCCAGAACCAGTTGTTTTCAAAGTATGCGCCCAAGGCGGATTTGGTGATGTGCACGTTTGTGTGGGCGGCCATGCAGTTTTGGTTCACCGAGTACTTGGGACATTCGGCGATTTGCAGCGCGGTGCCTTTGGAGCCGCCGATGCGCGTGTGGACGTCCCAGATGCCGGAGCCGCGGGCGCTGTTGAGGTTGTATTCGATGAGTTTGGCGCCGGGGGTGGCGCCTTGGGTTTGCACGAGCATGTCGGACCATTCGATGGAGCCGCTCTCGCCGGGCTTGCCGATTTGGATGACGGGGACGGGACTATCTTTGTTGCCAAAAGTGCTTCCGGCTGCCATGATTGCTGAGAAGGTCTCGCCAACCATTCTGGAGCCCGGTGGGACGTAGATGGTGTTGGTCACCTTGTATACACCTGAGAGGGGTCAGTATCATCACTTTGAATGTACGCGTACGAAGATCTTACCATGCTCAAAGAAAAGGACCTTGTTTTGCTGCGCTGCAACAGTGAGAGCGTTTTGAATAGCCTGTGTGTCGTCGCTGTAACCATTGCCAGTGGCGCCAGCACCGCGAGCGCTCAAGAAACTACCGGCACCGAGATTCTCATATTGTGGCTTAGATTTTGAGTAGTATTTTCCGTTGTCAAGCAGGCTTTGTGGTCGGCCAGCTGCAGTGAAAGGTCCCTGGAACTTCTCTGGTCCGCTGGGGGAGTACTTGCTGCCCTGACCCCAGCTTTGAATAGTAGTAGTACCACCGGGAAGTATCGTCTCGCCATAGCCTGTGATAGCAACCGGGACGTTGTTAAGCTGAATGTTCTCCATGATCAATTGACCAGCTCCGATAGGCTGCGTGTCGCGTTTCCAGGTCTGAGAATTGTCAGTAAAACCTGTGCTTTATAGCGACGATAGCCAAGGCGGATCCGACTTACTGTGTCCATGAAGATCGGGCAATTCGTGATCTTGCTGTCGATGATGACAACAGACCCGACCTGAAGTTTACCAACATCATAGCCGTTGATCATGGAGAATGCAACCTTGCAATCGCTGATGTCAAGGCCAGAGTATAACCAACCCCAGTTCCAGATCTGAGAAATACCAATCTGGGCCTTCGAGATTTTGATGTTGCGCAAAGTGAACTGTTGGTTGCCGATGTTAAGACCGTATTTACCGCCCTCAATTTCGAGGTCGGCCATGTGGCCTCCGGAACCTGAAAATGTTAGCAGAAGTGATCTTGCGACTGAAGTCTTCAGGCTTACCATTTTCAACAAAAATACCGGCATGTCCAGAAGCATCAGATTGCGTCATGCGAATCTTGACATTCTGGATGGTTGTCGCTTGTGAAGCAGGCCAGTGAATACCTTGGAAACCTTTGGTCGGGTCAACAGCAGTTCCATCGATCTCAATGTTTCGGATCTGTCGCAGGAAGATGTTGGTCGATATCCATCCAGGCGAGCCGTCCTGGTTGCTGTATGGGCTGGCGTCGATGAGAGCAAGGGCATCGAGAGTTGAGGCAGCCTTGAGAACGGGTCGGGTTCTTGGGTCGCCAATGAGCTGTGTCATATAGTAGAAGATGATAGGCTTGTTGATAAGGTAGGTGCCAGATGGGATGTAAACAACGGCTGGGGTGTCAGTGGACGAATCGCAGACCCAGGGACCGCAACGGTTTCCATCGGAGATGGCTCTGTTGATGGCATCAGAATCATCAGTGACGCCTTTACACCGAACAAGAGGTTAGTGTGTATTTCGTTTGAAGTACAATCGAGTATAACTAACCATCAGCTATACAAGTGTCAGCTATGTCTCGTCTTGGTTTACTATCCTACTTACCCTTTGCACCATAGTCTTTCACATTACGGAAGACCTTGTAGCCATTTGGGTTGACGTTGAAGGCAGCAATGCCTTTTCCAGACATGTCGTTGAGCCAATAACCATCGGGGAAGGTAGCTGCTGCTCCAAAACTTTGCAACTGCGGACTGGAGGCATTGACAGGGACATCGCGAACCACAGAGGCACTCGTGAAGTCACCCCTTCGAGCTAGAGGACCTAATTGTATGTTAGCTACAGTTAATCCAAGTAAGAAAGAACAGGTTGCTTACGAAGAGCCGCGCCCTGAGCACCTGCTGCCCAAAGGCATGTGACGAGAGAGGGTAGGCGCATATTGCCTACAGATATAGAGACAATGCGATGGCAGATTGCACAAGAAAAGTAGCTCGTATTCAAGAGAGTGATGGGAGGGAAAAGAAAGAACCGGAGAGCGAAGATATAAGGACATGGTGAGCTGTTCGTAGGAGCTGGCAGTTCGCCCGCTTAGCGCGGTCAGGAGGTGAAGAAATGTGGAGAGAGCCACCCAGGCACGATGGTATCCTAAGATCCGCGGTCATTCAAGGGCTAAGCAGTCGGCTTACAGACCAAGAACGCTCTGGTGATAGAACTATTTCACGGCCCGCGCGATCATACGCCATGGCATGTTGGCATCCATGCTTGCCGTGACTGAGGTTACATGGCCGGCCAAGGGTGGACTATTCTGGTGTAAGCTCCTCTGATGCCGGCGGTTAGTCTACATGTTGAATTATGTGCTGCAAGACTGTCGAACTCCGTAGATCCAACGTTCCGTTTCTCTTGCGACTTATGAAATTGGAAACGGAGTGCCTCCCTCCAATGACAGCGACATGCCGACAAAATGGATGTCGGTAGATCAATCAGTTATGCTTTGCCATCTCAACAATGTATGGAAAAATGAAATAGCACTCCAAGACGTGAGAGGCTCTGAACATGTCTAAGAGACTAACCTTGATTTGGCACAAGTCACCGGTTCGGCTCGAACACAGTGATTATGTCCGTCAAACCCTGTCCAACCAACGGCATCGCATGTGATAGACTACTCCATTTGAGAGTACACTACAACCCTCTCGGAGATTGAAACCACTACGAGTATCGCGCTTGACCATCCCGAGGTCTATGTGCATACTATTTCTTCCTGCGCCGTCATAAGGGCTCAGTGTCTCACAGACATGTGTCCGCAGAAGCTCAAGTCTTGGGCGCTTGTTGCACTGCAGCTCTCGTCTGCCCTATCGTGTACTTTTGCAACTGGGTCCAGGTGTGCGCGTGCCCATCTTCGAGTCGAAAATCCGGGGTACTCACAGTCGTCCGATCGTGTCACAAGCCGTCATCTGTAACCCGTGAGGCTGTCGCGAGACAGGGTGGTGCAAAGACATGCTGAAAACCTCTGTGGACCTTCCAAATGGGATAATGTTTCAAGCCTTTCCTCCGCGCCAGGTCGCAGACGCCTACCTAGTGTGAACTCGTCGCCTCTTCCGCCTGGGTATGAGGGGCCAGGGGTATACAATTCTCCACAGTCTGGAACAAAACCCCCTTGAAGTTCCACGTTAGCTCGTGTGGTCGAAATAGAGGTCTGATGAGAACGCCACATGCTTGGTCGAGAGCAGTCGGAGCTGAAGCCTGTTGAGGATCGCACTCAGAGAACAGAAAGTTACCCCGGATTTTCGGCTGGATCTCCTGAGCCGCGATGGCGCACAAAGTAGATCAGCTGGACCGGGCGAAATAGATTAACCAAATCTTGACTGCGACCAGTCATGTGGTGCAGATCCGCTTCTGTTCCTGCCCAGGTGGGCTCCACCAATCGTAGCGTACGGCCCAAGAGCTCCAAGCATAGCTCGAAAATCGGATGAAGTTACTCGCGCAATGAGTTGGCACCATACCTTCACATATCGATCAAGCTACATGGGTCCACCGTTCAGATGTGTCATATAATGTCACATTAGCACTGCCAAAGGGATGAGAGTGCCATCAATCTTGTCACTCGAGCCAGCAGCTATCGGTGTAGGAAATGTACGTCATGTCGCGTGTGCAAAATCAGATGAGAGTCTTCGTAGGTCGAAAGAGTATATCTTGTACCAGCGTCTACTCATACGCACGTGCAAATTTTTCGAAGAGACAGTGAGTGGGCTTAGTGGCGCGAATTATCGTGCACCGCCGTCCTATCGCTGGGGGAGCTTGACGTAAGGTCCAGGATCGCCTAGGAATGGCGGGACCATTGTTCACATCTTTGGCTTGAGCTTGATGAACAAAGCTTCCCCTATCGTGTATATTGTTCCTGAGCCATCTTCGATGGTACCTCGAACGTATAGCTTCCGGTCATCTTCCCGATCAACCTTCGCGGTGCAAAGGACCGGGCCAGGTACTGGAATCGGCTTCTTGTACGTAGTGTTGAGGTCTAAGGTGTATCAGTCCTGCAGCTGGGCTTGCGTGCGACCAGCGAACTCACAGGCTGTCATATAATGATCAAGCCCACCCGTGCCGCCGGCGCGCTCGAGGCTTTTCGCCGCGTTCAACTGAAGAAGTACACCGCAGACTTCGTCGAGTAGTGTCGCTGCCATACCACCGTGCAGGGTACCCGGATATCCATTCAAGGCATCGCCGAGCTCAACGATCCATAAAACCTCCTTGAAGGCAAGTTTACCGTCCGCTTCGGCGGTGGGTAGGTATGTCAGACATGAGCGCAGCGTACGATCCGTAGCAAGTGTCTCCGCATAGAATGAGTCTTCGCCTGAAGACTTTAGAGTTCGCGATATCGTCTGTACACGGGTCCATTTTGGGTCGTGGATGAGGCTGGCTACCCAGGGAATGGCGTTGAGGCGCGCGACACTGGGGTCCATCATCGTGAATCGTCTGGTGGTGGAGGCAAGCTGGTTGTCTCCTGGACGTCCATGGCGGCCCGTGGTGATCCGAGGACGGTGCGATTGTGGAAGCTGGAGAAACTGGGATGCCGAGGTGCAACGGCGGATCTTATGCAGGTGGCGGGTAGGACAGGGCCCTGCACAACCACCACGTTGCACAGATCTTCACTAGCTGCCCTTACAACAGCCTCATCGACCGCTGACAACTACCCTTTCTCCCCGATGGTCCCTGGCTAGTCTTCGCTGCGTGTCTAGAGCCTGCTCATCTGCCGGTGATGTCGCACACCTGCTGCGACCCAGGACGGTCAAATACTACCCAACCACGAAAGCAGTGATACGAGCACGGACTAAGAAGAAAACACATTGTAGAGTAGCCGAGACACTGCAACAAGTGTCGAAATTTTAGCCAGAGGGAGAGAATCGTGCTACCTTCTCATTTTATTCACACTCGAGTAACCACCGAATTTAGCATCGCGCCTCAGCCAAGAGGATGAAGTATTAGCATCGGGATTTTTCTTGAAGAAGAACGCCAGTCTAATTGATCTACGCAAGCCTAGATCGAATACCAGAAATGTATCTTGTCTTCACATGTTTAACATTATCGCCATAATGAAAGACGTCATGCCCACGCGCTAGACCCTATGTCAAAGCAACGCGAACCGTAAACAACCTTACCCCAGATTCTGGGAGCGCTACAAATCGATGATGATTATCGTTACCGAGGCATCTTCAAAGGCATAAAGTGCAGATAGATTCGAGTTATCCACTTGCTTCTTACACGCGCAATTCGATATAATCCAACGTTCAACACCAACCCCAATACATATAAATTTACACAAAATGGGCGAATCTAAACCCCATTCCAAGACTGTTCGAGGAACCCTCGACAACCCCAAAACCAAGGAAGCCATCAACTCTGGCAAGACCCCACCTCGACTCGGCGACCCAACCTCTCTCAAGCCAGAGAACGATGACAGCAAGGAGTTCCCCTCGAACGACTCCGCACCCTCAGGTGGACAGGGCAAGGATTCTGGCGCCAACGTGGGTGCACCAACGCCATCAAACCCAAGCGGAGAATTACCGCATTCGAAGAAAGCCCGAGGAGCGCTTGGAAGCAAGTTATGAAAGCACATCCAGACTATCGTAGTAGCTTTGGGCGGGCCAGCGTCCTTCTTAAATCCGTACAGTACTTGAATCGTAGCGAAGAAGTTGCATCAAACTCAAAATACGATATGTTTCAGCAAGCCTGGATATTCTCAGATGTAATGTTCAATGCTCTTGCAACGTAATAAGTTCGTGAAGTTACACAGGCTGCAGTATAACTCAATACAGACTCTGCGCTGCTACTCTAGTCCTCTCAATGTCCTTCTAATGGCTACACGGGAGTTGGTCTTCGTCTCGAAGGAGTATTCCTCATATATACACGCAGAAGAGACTGGTGGAAGAGAAAATAAGGGAGGTAGAGGATTTAGAGAAGAGGCCTTGTCGCACGACCTTGCCTGAAGTTGGCTGAGGAAGCGGCGCAGTGATGTTTGACGGAAGGAGCAGAACCCAAAGCGATTGGGTGAAGTGCCCAGACATACGATGCTATGGTTCCAGATATAGAGAGCACTCAATTCTCGATCTCTTTCTCTCCATTGTATAGTCCTTCATCCATTGACATAGAGGCATGTGGTCGTGTCGCGCCTGCCTTCACGTCCGCTCCTTCCAAACATCACTTGCCACCCTACTCACTAGTCCGCGTCAGCCCTGTAGGATCACGATCGCGTCCGGGACCGCACGATCAGGCTTCGTTTCTGCTTCTCTCCCCAGGTCTTCTCTTTGACTCCTCTTTACCATTGTTGCAGGCTGTAGACAGACAATGGCTCCGCGAAGTGTCGCCGCGCAGCGTGCACGAAGATGCAAGAGCCCTCACTCTTATCCACGCTGATTTACGCTGCTAACATGTAAAAAAGGTGAGGAAGGCGGCATGAAGAGGCCAATTAGCGCTTCGCTCGCAACATTTGCAGAGGTATGCAGCTAAACTATACCCCATCATGTACGAAGGACCTTACGCACTCGCCTACAGGAGCAGAACAGCGAGCATCGGAGCGATGCCAGCATGGCGAGAGCTATGCAGACTTCCCTTACCAGCTTCACACAGGTAGGCTAACTACCAAATGCTTCTGAGAACTTGCTAACAATTTGGAAGGTCTATCGTACCAACGCCGCTCTCGCCATCTGGACCTCATGGCTCCCGAAGAGCTCTACTGTACACAAATACAGCGGGATCATGCGCGATCCTTCCAATCCTAGCATTGCAGTTGCGCTGAGCAAGTTGTGATGCCGCAATACTAATGAGCAAAGAAACCCATCTTCTTAATGAATGGGTTCTCACGCCGTTTTGATCGTCAAGACATCAGTCAAACTTCACTCGGCGCAGCAAGTCTCTTGAAGGAGTTCCCCGATGTCCTTGTCAAATATCACGCAAGGGTTGCTAAGACACTTTGGTTGAAATGCACTGCGCTAGTGGGCATTGTCATGGGGCACTATGCACAACCCTTTACGAGGAATATCTAACGGAGGCCGAAATCTGGAGCAATCTCTAGTATCAAGTCATCGACCTACCCGCGTTCAAGGATACCGCGAGACTGAAATCCAAACGGCGAGATCAGAAACCCTTCGCCTTCTTTGAGTTTAAGCATAGATAGATGACTCGCATAACTGTCTACACAGCGCATCCCGAGTACTTCTAAGGGAATGGGAGCCGAGAAATCTCAGAGTCCGGCCTATCGGAGGAACAACCCCCACACATCGTGCCAGAAGCCCGCCAGCTTGGTCTCCAGGAGCGTCTCACGGACTTCGCTACATACATAGCTTTCGGAAATATCCCTAGACCATCACTGCTGCTTTCTTCGGATTAGTTCACAAGTTATGGAAATGACCTAGTCCTTCCGAAGAGCATTTTCAGACCTGGGAACGAGGTCGCTCTACAGAATGCACTGAATGTTCCGTTCTTGAACCCGAAGGCCGTCCACGATTGGATCTGTAATTGTAAGCATGATGATATCGACATTGAAGCCACCGAAGCGGTTTACAAGAGCAGCCATGTGCCGTCGCATGAATGGCTTGAGTATTTCGACTACAAGGCTGCTAACAGGTAACCCAATGCCTTCACGTTCTGCATAATGGCTGAGGCTGTGCTCGAGAAGACTTGCGTTCTGCGGCGAACCAATCGAGCCTGGATACTCGGCTATAGCCGTCAGAATGTGCCACTCGTGTTGCTAGGAAGCAACGAGAAGACTGCACCCAAAGAATGACCCCGCGAACGCTCACGGGGAAGAACAAACCTGATACTATTTACTTCTCTTTGCAATTGAAGACCTACCGTCCTGCAGAACGATTATTCCCCATGTGCTTGTCATGTAGAACCTGGCCTAGCCCAGAGAGGAATCCACTGTCCTGTCACCCTCGTTATTTGCTGTCTCCGCTCCATCACATCTTTATACGCCGACCTCAAACGCACCGTCAACCAGCCCCCAAAACTCCTCAATGACCTCCTTCTGTCCCTCACCACCGCGCACAGCAAAATACCTCCTCTCATCAATCCTCGGGTTCCAATTACCAGGATTCGCATCAACCATCCTGCCACCAGACTCGGTCAGAATGACCCATCCAGCACACACATCCCACGCCCAACATCCTGCCTCCCAGTATATGTCCAGACCTCCACTAGCTACTCCACACAGGTTCAACGCCGCGGACCCAAAAGACCGCAGTCCATGTACCATGCCCCCGCCATTTTCTTTGGTTGCAGCTAACCGCTTGAACGTCTCGCTCTTGACCTTGAAATCATTCCCACTCCGATCCGAACCCCATTCGACCGCCACCAGGCACGTATTCAGCGTCTCCAACGGCGTCGGCGGCGCGAGCGGCAACTTGTGTGTCTGATTCAGATATGTGCCCTGGCCCTTTATCGCTGAGTACAGTGTCGCAGTGAATGGGTTATATACGATGCCGATCGTTGGCTCCAAATCGACTGCGAAGCCCAGGGAGATCGAGACGTAGGGGTAACGATGGACGAAGTTTGTTGTGCCGTCGATGGGATCGCAGATGAAAGTTGGGGCTGTCGTCAATTTATCACCTGGCTTGTATGTTTCTTCGCCCATGAAGGAGAAGTCTGGATACTTGTCGCGGAGAGAAGTGGATATTAGAGCCTCGACGGCTTGGTCCGTCTCGGTTACAAGGTCGACGGCTAGGCTAGGCTATCAGTTTCGTAACGTTACGCTGCAGGAGTGGTTCGTACAGTTCTTTTTGTTCCCTGCGCCTTCGGTAGTTGGCTTCGCAGCGACGATGCGTTCGCCGGCTTGTTTGGCGATTGAGATCATGAAGTCATGAATTTCTTGGAGATTAAAGTCTGCCATGGTGGGATTCTTGACGCTGTGAGTACAACTGAAGCGCTGAATTGCAAGACAAAATGAGGTTGTCGGAAACGTTAAGCTGGGAGTTGAGCTGTGACTTCATACATAATGTTGGGGAAGCTACCCCTCGGCGGGGCACAATAATGGCTATCGATACAGATCGGCGGGGTTCAACACGTGGCGTAGGGAAGGGCACTTTCGATGGCAGACGGCCTGGTTCCAGTATACCGTTACTATCGTCCACACCGTTGGGTCCTACGATCTATTAATGTGTACAAGGTCTACTACGCCCTCAGGTGGCTTTTCTCCTTCTCTCTCCGTGCCTTCTCTTCAACTCCTCTTCTCTAGTATTGCAGGCTATGGACAGACTATGATAC